>Ga0268298_10000368_pt1 | contig 58126 bp, 44 predicted proteins | sample WWTPWeurt_MetaG_FD_194462 | JGI IMG/M metagenome (GOLD analysis project Ga0268298, IMG submission 194462) | Activated sludge microbial communities from WWTP in Nijmegen, Gelderland, Netherland - WWTP Weurt | ecosystem: Engineered > WWTP > Aerobic digester > Activated sludge | place... | reverse complement strand
GGCTTCGTGCCCGGCGGCGGAGCCGCGTTTGTCGTGTCCTTGGTCCCAGGCCAGAATCCCACCCCAGGCAGCCGCAAGCGACGGTCATCCAGGTCGATGCCGACGCTCAAACCGAGCAGGTTGAGTTCCAGGCCCTCAGAGCGGGCCAACGTCGCGCCCACCAGTCCGAGCAAGGAGATCTGCCATCCCGTGCCGCTTGGCGCTGAGGCCAGCAAGGTCGTAGGTCCGAGGTAGTCCTTGCCGATCGCCGTGGCAGGCAAGTCGAGGCCGAGCTCTGGAACCTGACGGGCGATCCAGGCCACGAACGTGTTGCTGTTCGGCCCGGGCCAGAGTCGGTAGCTGCGCGACCAGGGGTAGTTGCGCACCGATTCCTCGATGCGATCGATCAGAGCGTCCACCTCGGGTCCGCGCCGCTGCGTGAGCAGCATGGGCTCCGCGCCATACCAGCGGCGGTCGGGCGCATCGGTCCTCGACTCGACGACACCATCGCCGCCGCGCAAGCTTCGCCAGCCGATCATCTGGAAGGTCGTCCACTCGCTCGCTCCGCTGCGCTTGACGGCAATCCACGGGTGGATGCCAAAAGCGCCGCGCCAGCGCACCGTGCGCGCTCCGTAGACTTGGACCATGGCCTCGTGCACTGTGGACGGATCGGGGGCCAGCCCGACGCGGTCCTGACTGCCTTCGTACCAGGGACGCTCAAGATCCACATCGCCGAAGGCCAGCACCGCCAGCGGTCCGATGAGCAGCAGCAGCAACGAGCCGACCACCGCGCGCAGGGCGCTGTACCACCAAGCGCGTCGCCGCGGCCGAAGAGCAACGGCGGAGGCCGTGGACGAACTTGATTCGGATGTGCTCACAGCGGCCAGTATGCCGACGTTCAGGCGGGCACGCCGGCGCGCGCAGCCTACGCCCTTTGCTTCAGCGGCCGGCCAGCATGCCCTCGATCAACACCTGCACGTCCAGTGCTTCTTCGACCGTCGCCAGTCGATGCGGCTGGCCCTGCAGCCACTTGTCCAGCTCGGTGAGCTGGCGCTGCAGCGCACTGGTGCGCGGGTCTTCGTGAGTCCAGTCGATGGCCTCGGTCCAAGGCCCGCCGTCCGATCGCCACAGCTGATAGAACTCGCGGAACTGGTAGCTCGCGCGAGTGCCCTTGACGGTCACCTCCTGGCGGTCGGGCTGCTGTCCGCCGGTAGTACCGAGCACGTTCACAGGTCGGCCGTTGGCGGTCTCGAGCCTGGCCAGCATATCGAGCTCGCACAGCTTGGGGTCGACCGGATAGCGCGGCGAAGCCGCACACAGCCGCAGCGGACCGAGGAATCGGCTGGCGAGGAACAGGAAGTGCGAAATGACCTCGCGTGTGTAGCCCCCCTCGGCGCGGAGGCGAAGCCAATCGGCTTCGATCTGCCACGCCCGAGGCCAGGCCGGGTAGGTGACCACGATGTCGACACCGATCAACTCGCCGGTCTCACCGGCCTCTATCGCCCGACGCAGTTCCTCGAAGCCCCGCGACGAGGCCTGCGTGAAGTTCACCACCGTGCCCAGCGGACCCGTTTTCAGGCGCGCGACGAGGTCCCGGCTCTCGGCCTCGTCCGTTCCCAGCGGCTTTTCCATGAATACGCCCTGGCCTGCGGCCATCGCTGCCAGCGCATGCGCTTTGCGCGGCCCGGGCGGGCAGGCGAGGTAGACGACATCGGCGCCGGCCATCGCCGCGGCAGCATCGGCCGCGATGGGTGTCTGCGGCATCAGCTCGCGCGCCTTGGCCACAGACAGCGCGCTTGGATCCCAAAGGCCGCTGATCTCGAAACGAGGATGTACCAGCGCATTCGCGAGCATGCGTCGACCCATGATGCCAAGGCCAATGATCGCCATCCGATTGCCCGCCACGACTCACCCCCTTGAAGTGAAACGGGCTGAGTATCCGCGAGGCACAGGCGCCCAGGGGACAACGGGGTCGCGCAACCTGAGAGTGACCATGTCCTCGAACTGGAGGTGCAATACGGCGAGGCCAGCCACTTCGCCAGCAAAGAGCAGGTACTCGAGGTCGCGAGCCGAACACTCGGAAAAGACTGGGTGCTGACGGTCATCAATTGCGTTCGACTGTCGCCGGACGCGGAAACCTGCCGCTCAAAGCTCTACGGACCGGTCGGGACCGCCGAACTGGGCGCGACCGTCCCAGTTGGCTACAGCTACCATCCGATTCAGTCTCAGGCGACATGCCGCTCAAACAGCCTTTAGGCCCTCAGGTGGCAGAAGGGAAATTCATGACGCCGCGCAACAAGCGGGCCCACCGGGGACACGAACGCAGACCTCCAGATTGGTACAGGTGAAGTATGTCCAACGCAAAGCTACTCAGGCAGTTGATCAAGTCAGGCATCGAAGGCGACTCGGACAGCTTCAAGGCAGCTTCCGAGGCCGTCATCCGCGAAGAGCGCGAGAAGAAGCACCACCTCCTGGCCAATGACCTGGAACGGCTGCTGTACGGCGAACGGTCAGGCACTGGCCGTGGCCACCTGCGCCTGTTGCACGCCAAAGATCTGCCGATCAACAAGGACAGTGGCCTGGCACTGCTCGAAGAGCGGCCCGCCGTTCGAGACGAGACCGACATCGTGCTGGGGGACGGGGCGCAGTCTGCGCTGGACGAGGTGCTGATGGAGCATCGTCGTGGTGACGTGCTCCTGGCCCACGGGCTGCAGCCGGCGCAACGCCTGCTGTTCTGTGGCCCACCCGGCTGCGGCAAAACGCTGGCGGCCGAGGTGATTGCGAGTGCGCTCGAACTTCCGCTTGTGGTTGTCCGCTTGGACTCCGTCATCTCCTCGCTGCTGGGCGAGACCTCAGCCAACCTTCGCAAGGTCTTCGACTACGTGTCGGCGCGGCCCGTCGTCGCGCTGTTCGACGAGTTCGACGCCCTTAGCAAGGATCGCGGCGCCAGCGACGATCATGGCGAGCTGAAGCGTTCAGTCAACGCCGTGCTGCAGATGATGGACGGGTACCGTGGCCCCAGCATCCTGATCGCCACCACGAACTACGAAGCCCTGCTGGACAAGGCGGTGTGGCGGCGGTTCGACGAGGTCATCCGCTTCGAGCCGCCCAACCTGGAACAGGCCAAGCGCTTGCTCACCTTGAAGCTGTCCGGAGTGCGCCGGAACTTCGAGACCGACGACTCGAAGATCGCTGCGCTATTCAAAGGGCTGTCGCACGCCGACATCGAGCGTGTGCTTCGCCGCGCCGTCAAGGACATGGTCCTGTCCAATCGTGAGTTCCTCGCCAAGGCCCACCTAGAGGCTGCGCTGGCGAAGGAATACCAACAACCACACTGAGGCGCCTAGGGAGGCAACTGGATGGCATATGAGCACCTGCGGCTAGAAAAAGAGTCCTCGGTCACTGATCGGCATCGCCCACGCGGGTTCGGTGGACGACCCCCAGCGGATCCTCGTGGCCACGGCAATGCATTGCTCCGGAGCTTTCGAGCAGTGCGCGAAGTCGCCGCCGATGGGGATGTCGGTGGCTTTGACGACCGCAAGCTGCTGAAGATCCGCCTCAGAGAGGGCGAGCGGCAACTTCCCGACTTCAGCCTGATTGATGGCCTAGAGGTCGTTAGCCAAGAGGGCCACGAGGTAGTCCTGGCGTTTGCCACGGCAGCAGGCTTGAACCTGGTCGAGGAGCGCCTGGCCACACTCGCCCGCGACGGACGAGTGACGCGCAAGGAACTGCTGTTCGTCATTGACGCTTTCGAGTACTGGACGCCCGAAGACAGGACCGGTGCGGCACTGGCGGAACAGGGCCTGCCACTAGACGGACCCTGCACCCTGGATGTCGAACTGTGGCCGCAGGACATGCCGGCCCGCCGGCAGTCCACGCTGGCGTCGTTCACAGCGTTCGCCAGGGAGCACGGTGCGGAGATCTTGGACCAGGTCAACACCGCGTCATTGCTCATGGTTCGGCTGCGCTGCAGCCGTGACACGGGCGTACAGATTCTTCGCTACCGCGATGCACGAACAGTAGACCTGCCGCCTCGTTGGGGCCTGGCCGTCGGCACCGTCACCACGGACGTGAACCGCTTCGCCTCGCCCGAGCCTCCCGACGCTGCGGCACCGAGGGTGGCCGTGTTGGACGCGGGGCTGGTGACCGGGCAGCCGCTGCTTGCGCCGGCCGTCGGGCACGCTCAAGGCTTTGTGTTGCCGCACCGCAGCCCGGACGATGCCGACCCGTGGCACGGCACCTCGGTCGCTGGGCTGGCCCTGTACGGTGACATCGAGGCGGCGATCGGCGCGGGCGAGTTCACACCCAGCCTGTTCCTGGTGTCTGGTCGGGTGTTCAACCACGATGGAGACGATCAAACCGAATTCGTAGAGAACGCCGTTGAACGCGCAGTACGAGATCTGCACGCTGGGTTCGGCTGCCGAGTCTTCAACCTCAGCTACGGCGACCTGAACAAGGTCTATGCCGGTGGACATGTGCGCGGCCTGGCCTACACGCTGGATCGCCTCACACGCGAGCTTGGCGTCCTGTTCGTCGTGTCCACTGGCAATCTCTCGCTGGAGGGCCTGCCAGATGACCCACTTGGAGATTTCCCCGGCTATCTGCTGGAAGATCACGCGCGCCTGGTCGACCCTGCCACGGCGTTGAACGCGGTGACCGTGGGCGGCATCGCCCGCCACGAGGCCACGCGCGGTCACCAGCAACGTCCAGAACTCATCGAGGACCGCCCCATCGCACGAACGGGCCACCCGTTCCCCCTTACCCGGTCAGGCCCGTCCATCAACGGCGCCATCAAGCCCGACTTTGTCGAGCACGCTGGCAACCTGGCCTTGGTGCGGCTGACAGGTCGTCCGACCCACCGGGGCCTGGGGGTTGTCACCACGAACGGTAGCTTCGCGGGTGGACACGCCTTTAGGGAAGAGGTGGGAACCAGCTTCGCTGCACCGGCCATTGCGCACCGGGCGGCCAAGCTGCTGCGCCGCGTCCCGGCCGCGAGTCACAACTTGCTTCGGGCGCTGCTGGGGGCGCATGCCGACTGGCCGGCGCCGTCGGTCCCCTTGCTCAATCCGAATGACAACGCCGAGGGTCGAGAGAAGCTCACTCGCCTGGTCGGCTATGGATGCGTCAACGACGGCGCGCTGGAGCAATCGCTGGACAACGTCGTGTCACTGATCTGCGAGGAGCAGATCGGCAACGACCGGTGCCAGTTCTATGCGGTGCCCATCCCGGACGAGTTCTGGGCGGGTGGAAGGCGCACGCGCGAGGTGACGGTTGCTCTGGCCTACAGCCCCGTGGTGCGGACGACGCGGCTGGACTACCGGATGACCAAACTGAAGTTCAGCCTGGTGTTGGCCAATGACCTGGACGAGGTGTCGGCAGCGTTCCAGCGAAACCGGGATCAAGGGTTACCCGAGCGCGGTACCAACAGGTGGCTCTCTGGCGAGGCAAGACAGGCAGGCACACTCCAGGTCTCACGGTGGCAGTTTCGGCAGCGACCACAGGGCCAGGTCTTCGTGGTGGTTACCCGGCAAGATGCTGCATGGTCCATAGTCGGCGACGAGCCAGAGCCTTACGCACTATGCGTCAGCATCGCTGACCGTTCAAATGCCGAGTCCCGGCTTTATGTGGAGGTTCAAGCACTGCTCAGAGCAAGGGCCGACCTGCGCGCTCGCGCCCGGGTCTGATAAGGCTGACTGGACATCGACAACCCATGAGCTTCGGACCGTACAGCCTACGCTGATGGACGCACTCGACGACATTGCCGCGGGCCAGATTCAATTCCCCAAAATTGCAGCGTGGCTCGATCTAGGCGACAGAGTCGACTGGCGAAGGTGATAGAACTGCAGGCCTCGCGACCGCTGCGACGCGACCCGTCTGCGCTCTCCGAATCCAGGGGCCGCTTGTTAGCCGTCATCAGAAGTCGGAACGCCCCGTCTGAATGACAGCAACCGCTGCAGAGTCGCCCCCACCCCAAATCGCTCGAGGAGCCCGAGCAATGCTTGCCTGTGGGTTCAATAACGTGGCGGCACTTGGCATCGCACCGGCGCGGATGACAAGAATCGGCTTGTGACGCAGACTGCTGTGCAGAACTTTCCATTGACAATCAATGGCTTGGGAGCCCCGAAAGCCGCGCCACGTAATGCTTGTCGGGTTGCATAGCACTGCCAAGAAATGGCTGAATCTGGCCTCGGACAGACCTCCCAACGTGTCAAGCACCGCCACGTTGAGGTTTACTTCTCGGCGGGCATCAAGTTACTTCACAACCTGTCGAGTCGGGCATAAACCAGTGGGCGCCAATGGCCTATCGGTACTGAAGCGGCAGCCGCTCCTGCGGCACTCCGGCCAACGCACGGTCCGGTCGCCCAGCCCGATCCGAATCATGGCGAGAACGGCCGGCGTTGTGTCGCTCGGGTAACTGGGGGAAGCCGATGCTGCAGACCAGGGCCTGCGCGGTGTTGGAGTCACCCTGATCGACGGCAGCGATCACCGCCCTGGTGCTGGCGACGGCCTCGGTCTCGATGCTCTTGATGGCGCCGTAAAGCTGGCTCAGCTCGGCGCCATCTGCCGATTGACTGATCTGCTTCTCCAGCGGCTGGGCCGAATCGGCATGGAACTTCGCCAGCACATCGATCGTGCCCTCCTCCTTGCGATGCAGTCCGGTGCAGGCTGCCAGCACCTAGTCGCGCACGGCAATGGCGCGGTCGTGGGCCGAACCTCAGAAGTCGGTTGCATAACTCTGAAACGGCGTGTTCTCCTGGCTGTTGGCCAGCAGTGAGGTCTCGATGGTCCGCACCTTCAGTATCGCGACGCCAGCCACGATGGCGAGAATTGCCAGGATGATGGCAAAGCCAAACTGAAGGCGGCTGCTGACGGTCATGTCGGCTAGGCGCATGGGACTGCTGTTTGCGGTGATGGGTGTCGTCCTGCTCGGCTCATTCCGATCAGGTCAATCGGCCCAGGCGTCTCGCAGGCCCCACAAGCTCACAGGGCTACAGCGAACGAATTGGGCTGAGTGGGTCGTTTTCGGCGCGAGACTGTTGCAGCTTGAGATGACCCGGCAGTGCTTTCCGCGGTCCGGGCTCGGGCCGCGCTCGCCCCCCATCCTGTGGTTTGATGTCGAGCGGCTGGCTCGGCGGCGCCGCTGGTGGCACCCCCAAGTTTGCAGTCCAGCGCTGCAGCAGAACCGATGTGTAATCGCGGCGTCGGCGGATGGGCACTCGCCTCGAGGGCGTCGACAAGAAGCATCACCGGCCCTGGTGCGCGAGGGGGAGCATCCCGTGGAAAAACCGAGATCACGCGGCATGAGGGCTGCCGAGCGTGCGGCGTGGCAGCGGCAAGCGCGGGCCAAGCTCAAGCCTCGCCCGCTGTCTGCGGTGCCGGATCTGCTCGTGACCGGCCTGAGCTACCAGCCTGGCACCTACTACCAGGGCGACCTTCTGCATTTCGTCGCCCTTGAGGCGAACCAGGGCGAGGCAGACGCCGGGTCGTTCAAGCTGCAGGCCCGCCTGTCGAAGGACAGGGTCTGGGACGTGACCGACATCCTGTTGGGTGACTTCCAGACCGTCCACGTCGGCGCAGACAGCCACTTCGAGCTGGCCGTGAACGGCATCGTCCCCGTGGACGCCACACCGGGCCTCTACTTCCTTGGCGTCAAGATCGACAGCGAAGACCGGATCATCGAGGGCGACGAGAACAACAACATCCGCTGGTCGCGCGCTGCCGACATCACCGTCGCCGTACCGCCTCCCCGGCCCGAAATCGAGGTGCTTGGATTCCGCAACGTGCCGGTGAGCGACGACGATTTGAATCCCAACGTCACCCGCGTCGCTTGCAATTTCGGCTTGGTCGCCGTCAACGGCGAAACCCTCACGCGCACGTTCAAGATCCGCAACCTCGGCACCGGCAGCCTGAACCTCACCGACCAGCCGAAGGTGCGCATCGGCGGCTCGAACGCCGCTGAGTTTGTCGTGGTGCAGCAGCCCGTCTCTCCGCTCCCGGCCAACGGAGGAATGACCACGTTCGAGCTGCGTTTCAACCCTGCCGCAGCGGGCATGCGCGCGGCAACGGTCAGCATCGCCAACAGCGACGCGGACGAGGATCCGTTCAACTTCACCGTCTTCGGCACGGGCAGCCTGCCCCGTGCAGAGGTGCGCTGGCAGCAGCGCGTCATCGCCCACCGGGACTACACCCCTTCGGCCGAGGATCACACTCGCTTCCCCGACACCTCGGTGGGCGCGACCAGCACCAACACCTACCGCCTGATCAATGCCGGCGAGGCGCCGCTGCACCTGGTGGGCGAATTCCCGCTGCACATGCTCGGCAGCGCCGGGGGGCAGTTCGCGGTGCAGCCGATCGGCCCGATACCTGACGCCATCGCACCCGGCGCCGAGATGGGTTTCAAGCTCACTTATCGCCCCGGCATCGGACGCATGGCGAGCGACCGGGTCTTCATCGACACGGACGACGCGGCCAACCCGCGCTACGAATTCGACGTGAGCGGGCTCGGCCTGCAGCCGGTGATCGAGGTGTCCTGCGAGGGCGTGGCCATCAGCAATGATGACCACAGCCCCAGCGCCGTGGACCACACCGATTTCGGCAGCGTGGACATCAACGCCGGCAGCGTGACCCGTCGGTTCACCATCCGCAGCACCGGGACGGCACCGTTGGTGCTGGGCCGCAGCGCTGTGCAGCTCGTCGGGCGCCAAAACGCAGATTTCCGCATCGTCGGCCAGCCGCCCACCTCGCTCAGCGCCAACGGCGGGTCGCACGACGTCAGCATCGCCTTCGATCCCCACGGCCTGGGACTTCGGCAGACCGACGTCTACATCAACAACAACGGGCACGCGACATCGCGCCCCTTCATCTTCAGCATCGCCGGCACGGGCACGGGCCTGGCCGCGCCCAGGATCCTGGTCACGGGCAGCGCTGCGCTGGAGATCGCGCACAACGACACCACGCCCGCGGCAGCCGACGGCACCGATTTCGGCAGCATCGAGGTCGGCCAGAGCAGCGGTGCGCACAGCTTCACCATTCACAGCATCGGCGCGGCGGCGCTCACGCTGGGGCCCGAGCGGCCGGCGGTGTCCATCGCGGGGGCGGCGCTTGGCGACTTCAGCCTGATGCAGAACCTGCCGGCCACCCTCGCTGCCGAGGACGGCGCCGCGGCGTTCGCGCTCGTCTTCCGGCCGACAGCGGCTGGCTTGCGCGCCGCTCAGCTCGTGATCCACAACGACGATGCCGACAGGGCGCCGTTCGTGTTCGGCATCCAAGGCACGGGCACTGCAGCGGACCTGCAGGTGGGCAGCGACGGCGGCAGCAGGAACCCCTTCGACTGGTTTGGCGGCGGGCGCTCCGGCAACGGCAACGTCGGGCACGGTCAGACGGATGCCAACGGTTTGGACGGCACCGACTTCGGCGAGGTGGACGTCAACGGCGGCACGCATGAACACACGTTCTGGATCTGGAACAAGAGCTCGGTCAGTCTGCACCTGCGCGGAAGACCGCCCGTCGAGATCCACGGCACCAACGCCTCGGATTTCGAGGTCACGCGCCAACCTGGCTTCAGCAATCTGCTGGCCGGCAGCCTGGCGAATTTCAAGATCAGGTTCGACCCGAGCGACGTTGGCGAGCGCACCGCCATCGTTCAGATCGACAGCAACGACTTCAACAACAACAGCTTCGAGTTCACCATCAAGGGCACCGGCATCGTGGCGCAGATGCGCGTGCTGGGCCTGGACGGCCGGGCGGTGCCCGATGGTCAAACCCAGGCCAGCGCTGCCAATGGCACGAGCTTCGGCGCGCTGGATGTCAACACGGGCACGAACTCACGACAGTTCAGCATCGCCAACCTGGGCCGGGCCACCCTGCACCTCGGACAGAGCAGCATCACCGGCCCGCAGGCCGACGCGTTCCGCGTGAGCGCGCTCTCGAGCAGCCACATCGATTCGGGGGCCTCGGCGAGGCTCGAAATAACGTTCGACCCGACGCTGCCTGGCGCGTGTGACGCGGTGGTGTCCATTCCCAGCAACGATGGGCAGAGCCCGTACACCTTCGCCGTGGCGGGTGATGCCACCGGTGTGCCGTGGCCCACGATGTCCGTGTCCGCCTACGGGGTGTGGGGCCACCTGATCGAGGATGGGCAGACCACCGTCAGCCGCGAGACCGGCACCGACCTGGGCACCCTCGCTGTCAACAGCGAGAGCAAGACCTTCGATTTCCGGATCAGAAACCTGGGCGGTGGCACGCTGCACCTGACCGGCACGCCGATCGTGCAGCTGAGCAGCGACAGCACGGGCGATTTCAGCATCGTCGAACAGCCCGCTGCCGTGCTGGCGCGCAATCAGGACACCCGATTCAGGCTGCGCTTTGCGCCGAGCGCCGTCGGCACCCGCCAGGCCGTGATCAGCATTGCCAACGACGTTCCTGACGAAAACCCGTTCGACTTCGTCGTGCAGGGCGCGGGCGGCTACCCGAGCCTGAGCCTGCACGCTGGCCGCATCGACGGGCCGGTGGTCGCGCCGGGCAGCGCGCCCAACGCGGCTTGGGGCACCGCGATGGTCTCGGCCGACGGCCAGGCGGTCCTGCAGGAGTTCGTCATGGCCAATACGGGGCAGGGCGCGCTGCTGCTCACCGGGACCCCGAGCATCGAGATCACGGGCCCGGGTGCCGACGCGTTCTTCGCCTACGCGTTCAGCGACCGGGTGGAGGCCGGCGGGCGGGCCACGCTCACGCTGCAATTCCGCCCCAGGGTCGGGGGCAGCTTCCACGCGGCCGTGGCGATCCACAGCAATGATCCGCAGAGGAGCGTCTACGACTTCAATGTGCAGGGCGACTGGGCTGCGCCGGCCATCGAAGTGAGCGGCCTTGGCGTCGTCATCCCGCGCGATGACGCCACGCCTTCGGCCGCCGACGACACCGACTTCGGCGACGTGGATGTCGGCGCGGGCGGCGTCGCGCACACCTTCACCATTCGCAACACCGGCACCGGCAACCTGCTGCTCAACCATGCGAGCCCGGTGCTCGTCGGGTCGAGCGCTTGGGGCGACGGGCGCGGCGCGGCCGATTTCAGCGTGGTCGAGGCCCTGCCCGAGCTCATCGCGCCGGGCGCCAGCGCCAGCTTCGACATCGTCTTCACCCCGCGCCAGCTTGGGTCGCAGCAGACCATCGTCACGCTGCAGAGCAACGATCCGGACCGCTTCACCTTCACCGTCCGGGGCGCCGGGACGGGCGTCCTGGCGCCGGCCATCCAGGTCAGCGGCGGCAGCCCGAGTGTGGTCATCGACAGCGGCAGCAGCGCGCCCAGCGCCGCCACCGGCACGATATTCGGCGATGTGGCGGTCCACAACAACGCCAACAGCATCCGGGTGTTCAAGGTCATCAATACCGGAAACGCAAGCCTGGAGCTGCATGAAGTGCAGTTCACCGGGCCGGCCGCCAGCGATTTCAGCGTCTGGGACATGACCTATGCCTCACTCGCACCCTACGCCGTCGATCACCGCTACGTCTGCGCGTTGACCGTGGCGTTCAACCCCAGCGCGCCCGGCCTGCGGCAGGCCGTGCTCAATCTGCCCAGCAATGACCCGGGCACCCCGCTGTATACCTTTGCCGTGGAGGGGACAGGAACCATCCCCACGATTCAGGTGCAGGGCCTCGGGCAGAGCATCGGCAACGGCGACAGCACGCCGTCCGCCGCCGACGGCACCGACTTCGGTGTCTGCGATCTCCACAGCGTGGTCGCGGGCAGCTTCACCATCGACAACATCGGCCCCGTCCCGCTGTGGCTGTCCGGCACGCCGGCCGTTGAAGTGTCGGGTGCGCAGTCTGGCGACTTTGTCGTCACCCGCCAGCCCAGCCGCTTCACCTTCCCGGGCACCTTGACGATCGAGTTCAGGCCCTCGGCGCCCGGGCTGCGTGCCGCCACGGTGAGCCTGGCCAGCAACGATCTGAGCCAGAACCCGTTCACGTTCGGCGTGCGCGGCACAGCCGTTGCGGGCGACATCCGGGTGCAGGGCCTCGGCGCGCAGGCCATCGGCAATGGCTCGACCCAACCGAGCCTGGCCAACCACACCGATTTCGGCTCGACCAACACCGGCAGCGGTTCGGTCCTCCGGCAGTTCAGCATTGCCAACGTCGGCCAGGGCCGGTTGAGCTTCACAGCCGAGCCGGTCGTCGCCATCAGCGGCGACAACGCCGGTGACTTTGTCGTGGAGCGCCAGGCCCTGGGCCCGCTTCCAGCTGGCGCGGCAACCACCTTCGAGATCCGATTCACCCCGGGCGCGGCCGGCACGCGCAGGGCTGCGGTCAGCATCGCCAGCGACGACCCCGACAGCGGCAGCTTCACCTTCGCGATCAAGGGTCGGGGCGTGAGCGGGCCCGAGATCCAGGTGCTGGGCGGCCTGCTGCTCGATCAGGACGTCGTCAACAACGACAGCACGCCCAGTGCGGCGGACGGCACCGACTTTGGCGAGCGGCACCGGGGCGAGGTCGCCAAGTCCAGCTTCCGCATTGGCAACCTGGGCGCCAGCGTGCTCACTCTGACGGGCACGCCCCTGGTGCGCATCATCAGCCAGGGGCCGACCGATTTCCGGATCAGCGGCCAACCGGCGGCCGCGATCGCCCCAGGCGCGCAGACGCAGTTCGCATTGGAGTTCTCGTCGACGAGGCTCGGGGTGCAGACGGCAACGCTCGAGATCATCAGCAACGACGTCGACGAGTCTGTCTACCGATTCGACGTGCGCGCCACGATCTCCGCCTAGGCGCAGGGGCGGCAAGCTGCCGCCGCTGGCGCCTGCCGCTCGGGAATCAACCGGGCCCCTGTGTGGCCGAGGCCTGGGGCTGCGGCACGGCCGAGAAGTGCGCCATCGCCGCTTGCACCCCACTGGCAGCGATCGGCACCTCAGCCAGGCGCAGGCCCATCTCGACGCCGGCCAGGGTGGCCATCAGCGTGAGGTCATTGCAGTCGCCGAGATGACCGATGCGGAACATGCGCCCCTTGACCCGTCCGAGGCCAGTGCCGAGCGAGAGATCGAATCGCTCGTGGATCAGCTTGCGCAGCGCATCGGCATCCACGCCCTGGGGTGTGATGACGCCGGTGAGCACCGGCGAGTGCAAGCGCTCGTCGGCGCATTGCGTGGGCAGTCCCCAGGCGCGGACGGCGGCGCGCACGCCCTCGCCCCAGCGCTGGTGGCGCGCAAAGACCGTCGGCAGGCCTTGCTCGAGCAGCATCTCCAGGGCCTCGCTCAGCCCGTACAGCAGATTGGTGTTGGGCGTGTAGGGCCAGTAGCCGGTTCGGTTCATATCGACGATCTCGTCCCAGCCCCAGTAGGCGCGCGGCAAGCGTGCCGTCTTGCTGCGCTCCAGGGCCCGGGGTGACAAGGCGTTGAAGCTGATGCCGGGCGGCAGCATCAAGCCCTTCTGCGATCCGCTGACGGTGAGGTCCACGCCCCACTCATCGTGGCGGTAGTCGGCACTGGCGAGGCCCGAGATCGTGTCGACGATCAGCAAGGCCGGGTGGCCTGCTGCGTCAATGGCTCGGCGCACGGCGGCGATGTCGGACGTGACCCCGGTGGAGGTCTCGTTGTGGACCACGCACACGGCTTGGATGCGGTGGTTCGTGTCGCGCGCCAGACGCTCCTCGATCAGGTCGGCTCGCACCCCGTGGCGCCAGCCCAGGGGCAGGCCGCTGGCCGCGTCGGTGCCGGGCAGGGACAGGAACTCCGGCTCCAGGCCGAGCTTGACCGCCATCTTCTGCCACAAGGTGGCGAAGTGCCCGGTCTCATACATCAGCACTGCATCGCCGGGGCTCATGGTGTTGGCCAGCGCGGCCTCCCATGCGCCCGTGCCCGAGGCCGGGTAGATGACCACCGGGTGCCGGGTCTGGAAGACCTGCTGCATGCCGGCCAGCACCTTGCGGCCGAGCTGGCCGAACTCGGGCCCGCGGTGGTCGATCGTTGGCAGGCTGATCGCGCGCAGGATGCGATCGGGCACAGGGCTCGGGCCGGGGATCTGCAGGAAGTGACGGCCGCTGGGATGCTGGTCGAGTGAAATCATGAGGCCACCTTCAATGTGCTGTGAGGCTGGCGTCAGAGTTGCACCTGGGTGCTTCCGATGCCGGGGAATTCAACGCTCACGCGGTCACCCGCAGCGGCGTGGACGATGCCGCACCAGGTGCCTGTGGTGACGACCGTGCCGGCCGGCACGGTGCCGCCATCGCGCGTGGCATGGCGCAACCATGCCGGCAGCACGAAGGCCGGGTCGGCCATCGAGTGCGTGCCGGTGAATTCAATGGTTGGCTGCGTGCCGACGGTCACGCGGCAGACCTGCGCGGCCCAGTCACGTGGCACGAACGGCACCCACGCGCCCAGCACCAGCGCGCCGTGCGATTGCAGGTCGGCCAGCTTGGCCAAGGCTGGCGCTGCCAGGCCTTCGGCCCAACGCGAGTCGACGATTTCGATGGAGACGCACATGGCGTCGATCAGCGCGATGGCGCCCGTCATCTCTAAGGTTGCTGCGCGATCGGCATCGACGGCCTGGCCCAGACGCAAGGCCACTTCGGCCTCGATGCCGCGCAGATGGAAGGGCCAGTGCCGCCCATCGGCCGGGCTGGCCCAGACACCAGCGTCCGGCAATCGGGCATGGGTGAGCACGGCCGCACGTGAAGGCCCGCCGGACTTCCAGGTGCCCGGGCGGTCGCTGGCGTAGCTGCCGAGCGCAGCGGCCACGCCGGCCTGCACCGCGTAGGCCGTTTCGGCATCCGGCAGCGGCAGGTGGGCGGCGACGGCGGGCTGCCCGGTCCGGCGGGCCTGCACGAGCGCACTGACGGTGGCGTTGAGGATGTCGGTCATGGGTTGATGCCGCGTGTCAAAGCGGTGGCCAGCGCTCGGCCCACGGCGCCTGTGCTTCGTAGGCTGCGCCCAGGTCGAGCAGCAGATCGTCCTGGCCATGGGCGCCGATCAGCTGGATGCCGATGGGCAGGCCCTCTTGCGAAGGTGATGCCGGCAGGGCCAGCCCGGGCAGGCCGGCCGCATTCACCCAACCGGTGTAGGCCGCGTGGCCACGCGGGCCAACCGCCTGCCCGTCAATGGTGCCTGGAAAGCCTTCGTGCGCGGGCCAGGGCAGCGCTGCGGCGGCGGGCATCACGATCACATCGAAGCGCTCGAACACCGCTGCACACTCGCTGCGCAGGCGCCGCACGCGGTCCATGATCTGCCAGACGCGAGGGCCGGACACCCGCCGGCCGGCCTCGGCCAGCTCGCGGTACTTGGCACTGGCCAGGCGCTCCCAGTCGGGGTGTTCATCGAACATCGCCGCCAGGCCGACCTGGCCGATCTGCGGCCAGGCATCCGCCATGAAGCCCACATCCAGCGGCAAGGGGCCATCCTCGACGTGGTGGCCCAGCGCTGCGAATTGCCGCGCGGCTTGCCGGCAACTCGCGGCAATCTGGCGGTCCAGCGGATTGGCGTTCAGGTGCTCGACGTATAGCACCCGCAGCGGAGCCTGCGGTCGCGGCTGCGCGGCAGCCCAGGCGGCCGCGAGTGAGGAGCGGTCGACGGCCGATGGGCCCCGCACGGTCTCGAACAACAGCCGCGCGTCGGCCACCGTGCGCGCCACGGGGCCGATGCAATCGAAGTCGAGCAAGAGGCCTGGCAGCGTGTGGTGGCGCGGCCAGGCGCTCAGCGACGGCTTCAGGCCGACCAGCCCGGTGTGCGAAGCGGGCCGGCGGATGGAGCCACCACCGTCCTGCGCAATCGCCAGCGGCCCCATGCCGGCGGCCACCGCTGCCACGGCGCCGCCGCTGGAGCCTCCCGGTGTCAGCGCCGGGTTCCAGGGGTTGCCGGTGGCGCCGAACAGCGGGTTGGCGGTGTAGCCGTCGTTGGCGAACTCCGGCACATTGGTCTTGCCCAGGATCAGCGCACCAGCATCGCGTGCGCGAGCGGCAGCCCACTCATCGAGGCCCGGCCGGTGCTCGCGCAGTGCCTCGGTGCCGCAGGTGGTGGGCAGGTCGGCGAGGTACAGGCTGTCCTTGACCGTGAGCGGAATGCCGTCCAGCACCGACAGCGGTGCGCCCCGCTCGAAGCGCTGTGTGCACGCATCCGCTTCGGCCAGCACCGCAGCGTCGCGCCGCGCGACCACGGCGTTGAGCTGCGGGTTGACGGCGTCCATCCGGCTGTGGATCGCCCGCACCACCTCGGTCGGCGTGAGGCTGCGTTCGCGGTAGCGGCGCATCAACTCGGTGGCGGGCAGTTGCCATAGACAGTTGCTCATCGGACGCACCTTCACATGTGGGCGGGCAGCCAGGTTGCGAGGCCGGGCACGGCGATCAGCAGCAGTGTGAACACGATCATGATGATCACGTAGGGCAGTGCGCCCCAGATCGCGTCCTCGATGCCGCCCTTGTCGGGCCGGATGCCGTGCACCACGAACAGGTTCATGCCCACCGGCGGCGTGATCAGCCCGAGCTCGCACATCAGCACGATGAAGATGCCGTACCAGATCGGGTCGACGCCCAGCGCCATCACGATCGGGTAGGTGATGGGGATGGTGGCCACCTGCATCGACAGCACGTCCATGAACATGCCCAGGATCAGGTAGAACACGATCAGCACCAGGATCATCGTGGTGGCCGACAGGCCGAGCGCCGTCACCGCCTTGGTCATCGCCTCGGCCACACCGGTGAGGCTGATGGTCAGGTTCAGGATGAAGGCCGCCATGATGATCAGCAGGATCATGCCGCTGACGCGCGCCGTGGAAATGAAGCAGGTGCGCAGCACCTCCCAACTGAGCTTGCCCGATTGCCAGACGAAGAACAGCGCCGCGATCACGCCCAGTGCGGCGCTCTCGGTCGTGGTGGCGATGCCGAAATAGAGGCTGCCCATGACGATGCCAAAGACCACGAGCGGTGCGATCAGGAACTTCAGCGTGCCAATGCGTTCGTTCAGCGGCACCTTTTCCTCGCGCTTGACGTTGCCGCTGAGGATGCTCGATACCGCGATCCAAAGCATGAAGCAGGCCGTGAGCAGGATGCCGGGGATGATGCCGGCGATGAACAGCTTGCCGATGGAGTTGTTGGTGAGCGAGCCGTAGACGATCATGTTCACGCTCGGCGGTATCAAGATCCCCAGCGTGCCGCCGGCCGCCAGCGAGCCGAGCGAGGCGCGCATCGAATAGCCGCGCTTTTGCAGCGAGGGCAGCGCCACGGTGCCGATCGTTGCCGCTGTGGCCACCGACGAGCCCGAGGTCGCAGCGAACAGCGCACAGCTGCCGATGTTGGTGTGCAGCAGGCCGCCGGGCAGGCGGCCCAGCCAGGCCGACAGCGCGATGTACATGCGGTCGGCGATGCCTGAGCGCAACAGCAGCTCACCCAAGAGCACGAACAGCGGGATCGAGGTGAGGAGGTTCTCGTTCTGCACGCCCCAGACCACCGGCGCGATCGAGTCCATGAAGGGCGCACCGTAGGCGGCGATGCCGCCCACGATGCCGACCACGGCCATCGACACGGCGATCGGGATGCCGATCAGCATCATGCCGATCATCAGCACGAAGGCGACACTGAAGACGGTGACGCTCATGACCTGGCTCCTTGGTCCTCGGCCTGGCGCTGGGCCAGATCGTCGAGTTCCTCTTTCAGTTCTTCCTTCGCGCTCTTCGGATGGAAGTCGTGGTTCAGCTCGTCGATGCGACCCGACAGCAGCAGCATCGTTGCGCGCACGGCGTAGCCAAAGGCGACCAGGGCAAAGATGACGAGCCCGGCGTACCAGACGCTCTGCGGCCAGATCAAGGGCGTGGCCCAAGGCGTCTGCGCGGTGCTGCGGTATTGCAGCGTGTCGCCGAGCACCTTGAATGCGATCCACGCGATGAAGATGCCGAGCAGCGCGAGCGCGGCTATCGACAGCCAGTTCAGCGCCGCCTGCAGGCCGCGCGGAAACTTCTCGTGGAAGACATCCACGCGGATGTGGTTGCGCCCCATCAAGGCCAGGCTGAAGGCGATCGTCGAGCCGACCGCCAGCGCGTAGCCGCCCAGCTCGTCGGCACCCTGGATCGAGACGTTGAAGACCTTGCGGCTCACCGTCTCGACCACCACCACCATCGACAGCAGCAGAAAGATGGCGCCGAAGACCGTGGCCAGCGCGGACTCGATGCGGTCCTTCATCGAAGCCACGCTGGCGCCGGATGCGCCACCGCCGGCCGATCGCGCGGCGGCCTGCGGTGGGGTGGCGCTGCGGTTCACTTGATCCCCAGCACCGGGCCGCCGACGCTGCTCATCCACTTCTGCGAGCAGCCGGGGTTGGACTTGTCGCACACCTCGGACCAGGCCGGGAAGGACACCTTGGTCACCGCGCTCTTGATGAGCTCGCTGTCGGCCGCGGTCACGGGCACGTTGACGAGCTTGAACTTCTTGCCGGTGGTGCAGGGGTCCTTGCCGGCATTGCAGTTCAGCGCATCCTGGAAGAGCTCTTCCGAATACTTCCAGATCTCGTCGGTCTGGGCCTGGAATGCCGCCTTGAGCTTGACCTGCATGTCGGGCTTGAGCGAGTTCCAGGCCTTCATCGACATCGCATAGCCGTTCAAGGCCATCTGGAAGCCCAGCGGCAGCTGGTGCGTGGTCACCTCGGGCCAGCCGGCCGAGTTGGCGCTGGACGGGCCGGTGATCGCGCAATCGACGACGCCGAGCGACAGCGACTGGTGCGTGTCGGCGAAAGAGATCGGCACCGGCGTGCCGCCCACCAGCTCGATGAACTTGGCCAGGTTCTGGTCATAGGTGCGCACCTTCAGGCCCTTGACGTCGGCGAGCTTGGTGATGGGCTTCTTGCAGAACAGGATCTGCGGGCCGAAGGGCCAGACCGACAGCAGCTTGACGTTGAACTGCTGCTGCAGCCGCTGGTCGAGGATGTCGATGTAGGCCGCCGCCACCTTGCGGCCGGTGGCGTAGTCGGGGCTGGCGCCCACCAGGTCCAGGCCCAGCAGCGTCGGCTCGTCGCGCGAGTTCTGCGACACGCGCAGCGAGACGATGTCGAACAGGCCGGCCTTCATCACCCGCAGCTGCTCGGTGTCCTTGATGCCCAGCGTGTCGATCGGCTTGTAGTCCACATCGATCGGCAAGCCGGTCTTGGCCGCGAAGTTCTCGAAGAAGGGCTGCTCCTTGTTCTTCTGGATCAGGCCGGTGGCCAGGGGCTGGCCGACGGCCTTGAACTTGATGCGGTCCTGCGCCTGGACAGCGGGCAGGGCAAAGGCCAGCGCGATGGCACAGGCCAAGGCAATGCGTGAGGACGTGAGCATGGGGCGACTCCTTGGTGAGGGCGGTGGGTGGAAGGATGGGGAAACGGTGGCCGGGCGCAGGTGGGGGCCTGGTCATGCACTGCGGTTGAGCAGCCGGGCGATGCCCGGCGGCAGGCCGCGATGGGGTTTGAGCGGTGGCGGCGCAAAGCTGCCCAGGCGTGCGCGCCCCGGCTCCAGGGCCACCATGGATTCGGCGTGGCGCACGGCGCTGGACACCCCGTCGACGGCTGGCACCTGCAAGCGGCCCCGCAGGCTGCGCGCGAGGCCGGCCAGGGGCGCACCGGCGAGCACGATCACCTCGGCGCCATCGTCTGCGACGCAGCGCTCGGCCAGTGCGATCAGGCGTTCGCCCTGCGCGCCCTGCACGTTGCCAATGTCGGCCAGAGCTTCGTCGAGGCCGCGGATGCTGGCCAGTCGGCTGTCCAGCCCATAGGCATGCACCGTCTCGCGGTACCAGGCGCGGATGCGCTGCGAGATGGCGACGATCGAGAAGCGGTTGCCGAGCAGACAGGCGCTGGCCAGCGCGGCTTCCGTCAGGCCCGTGACGGGGCAGGGCAGGGCTTCGCGCAGGCCGGCCAGGCCGGGGTCGCCGAAGGCGGCGACGATCACGGCGTCGAAACGCGCGTGGTGTTCGGCGGCCAGTTGCGCGACCGCGTAGGCGCCAATCACGGCCTCGAAACGCGTCTCGATGTAGGCCACACCGAAGGGGGCGGTCAGCACCTCGATGCTGGTACCAGGCGAGGCGCTGCGCTCGGCTTCGGCGCGGATCAGCTCGGACACCTCGTCCGAGATGTTTGGATTGATGAGCAGAAGACGGGTCATTGGCCGGCCTCGAGTGTGGTTTGCCGCATCGGCAGCAGCGACGGGGCGCCGCAGGCCAGGAAGCGGCCGCGGCCTGCGCGGCCGTGAAAGGCCTGCCCGTCCCACACCACCTCGCCGCCCGACAAGGTCAGGCCGGGCCAGGCGCGCAGCGTCATGCCCTCGTAGGGTGTGTAGTCGACCGCGTGGTGCAGTTGCGCATTGCTCAGCACGAATTCGCGCTCGTCCCAGATCACCAGGTCGGCGTCACTGCCCACCGCGATGGTGCCCTTGCGCGGGTGCAGGCCATAGGCCTTGGCGGGGTTGGTGGATGTGAGCTCGACGAAGCGGTTGAGCGTCATGCGACCGCTGAGCACGCCTTCGGAATACAGCAGTGGCAGGCGCGTTTCGATGCCTGGAATGCCATTCGGGATGTGGCGGAAATCGACCTCCTGCCCCAGCGGCTTCTTGCCCTCGGGTGCGTCGTACTTGAAGGGCGCATGGTCGGAGCTGAAGACCGTGAACAGCCCGTCGTTCAAGCCGTCCCAGATCACCTGCTGGTTGGCCTTGTCGCGTGGCGGCGGGCTGCACACGCACTTGGCGCCGAGGTAGCTGTCGTCCAGCCCCAGGTCGGCGGCCGTCAGGAACAGGTACTGCGGGCAGGTCTCGGCAAACACCTTGAGGCCATGCGCCCGCGCCCAGCGGATCTGCTCGACCGCCTCGCGCCCCGAGACGTGCACGATCAGGATCGGCACGTCGACCAGCTCGCCCAGCGCAATGGCCCGGTGCGTGGCCTCGCGCTCCACCAGCATCGGCCGGGCGTGGGCATGAAAGCGCGGCGCGGTGCGGCCGGCCGCCTCGAGCCGCTTGGTCAGCCACTCGATGCAGTCGGCGTTTTCAGCGTGGATCATCGCCATGGCGCCGTGCTGGCGCGCCACCGCCAGCACGTCGAGGATCTGGCCGTCGTCGAGCTTCAGATCGTCGTAGGTCATGTAGATCTTGAACGAGGTGTAGCCCTCCAGGATCAGTGCCGGCAGTTCCTGCTGCAGCACCTGCGGGGTCGGGTCGCTGATGATCAAGTGGAAGGCGTAGTCGACATGCGACTTGCCCTCGGCACGGCGGTGGTAGTCGTCGACTGCGGCGCGCAGCGACTGGCCTTTTTCCTGTGCGGCAAACGGGATCACGGTGGTGGTGCCGCCGCAGGCGGCGGCGCGCGTGCCGGTGTCGAAATCGTCGGCCATGCGTGCCGGCGGCGCCATCGGCTGGTCGAGGTGGCAGTGCGCGTCCACACCCCCCGGCGTGACGGTGCGGCCGGCAGCGTCAATCTCCTGCAGGCCGGCCGGCAGATGCTGCCCAAGCTGCACGATGCGGCCGCCGACGATGCCGATGTCCGCTTCAAAGGTATCGGCAGCCGTGGCCACACGGGCATGCCGAATGACCAGCTCGAGCTGGCTCATCGGCGGGCTCCCTTCGCACCAGCAGTGGGCATCATGGGCGACATTGGTGTCAACATTTGGTCTGAATTCATGGTCAGGTGCTCTTCGCTGGTGCATCAGCTCGCCGTGGCACCTGTGCTGATCTGCTGGATGCAAGGCGCGGGCCAGGCCTTTGGTTGGGCATTCAACTGAATGTCGACATGGTCGTCAACAAAGTGAATGTTGGGTATAGTGTTAACACGTATGTCGACAACCGTGATGCGCTGAAGAATGCGGGCATTCCGCCGCTGACCGAAGATCGCGTCATCCCATCCGCCCACCGAACCCGTCCCATGCCCCCACCCATCCGCCTTGGCGTGCTCACGCCCTCGTCCAACACCGCCCTGGAGCCCCTGACCAGTGCGCTCGTCGCGACGCTGCCTGATGCCAGCGCGCACTTCTCGCGCTTCAAGGTCACTGAGATCGCCTTGTCCGACAGGGCGCTTGGCCAGTTCGACGACAGCAAGATCCTGGCCGCCGCCGAGTTGCTGGCCGATGCCAAGGTCGACGTGATTGGCTGGAGCGGCACCTCATCGGGCTGGCTGGGTTTCGATGCCGACCGCCGCTTGGTGGAGCGCATCCGCGAGCGCACCGGCATCCCGGCCACCACGGCCGTGCTGGCGCTGAACGAGCTGCTCGCGCTGCGTGGCATCACGCGCCTGGCGCTCGTCACGCCCTACACCGCCGACGTGCAGCAGCGCATCGTCGACAACTACCGCGCCATCGGCATCGAGGTCGTGGCGGAGCGGCACCTGGGCATCTGCGTCAATCACGATTTCGCGCTGGTCGAGCCGGCCCAGCTGCACGCGATGATGCGCGAGGTGGCGGCGGCCAAGCCGCAGGCGATCACCACCTTCTGCACCAACCTGCGCGCCGCGCCGCTGGCCGAAGCGGTGGAGGCCGAGCTGGGCATACCGCTTCTCGACACCGTTAGCACCACGGTTTGGGGCCAACTGCGTGCGGCCGGCGCCGACCCGGCAGCAGTGCTGGGTTGGGGGCAGTTGTTCGGCTGGCGATGAGCGACGACCCGCTGCGCGCCGCCCTATCAGGGCAGGACGAGGCCGTCCCTACAATGAGCGGCCGAATGACCGGGCACGCTTGCCCGGACCAAGGCTGCCCCAGGCCCGACCTCCTCGCCACGCCGAACCTGCCCATGCCGACACGAACCGCGCGCCGGGCCGCCACGCCCGCCCGCCTGCAACGCGAGAACACCCACGACGAGATCTACGAGCGGATCTACGTGGCCATCCTCGAGCACCGCTTGCATCCCGGGACCAAACTGGTCGAGGAGCGCCTGGCCGACATCTTCAGCGTCAGCCGCGCGCGCATCCGCGAAGTGCTGGCCCGGCTGGCCCACGAGCAGATCGTCGAGCTGTTTCCACAACGTGGCGCCTACGTGGCCAAGCCCAGCATCGAGCAGGCGCTCGATGTCTTCGAGGCCCGCCGCCTGATCGAGCCGGCGGTGATTCGCCGGCTGATCGAGACCCTGACACCGGAGAAGCTGGCCCGCCTGCGCCAACACCAGGATCTGGAGATCGACGCGCGCCGGCGCGATGACAAGCGCGCGGTGATTCGCCTGTCGGGCGAGTTCCACTCGCTGGCGGCCGAGCTGGCCGGCAACACCGCGTTGGCCCGCAACATGCGCGAGTTGTCGGTGCTGACCTGCCTGATGATCTTTCTCTACGACTCGCCCACGGCCACCAGCTGCCGCGCCGACGAGCATTCCCAGATCATCGAGGCCATTGCCAAGCGCGACAGCGCACGCGCCGAACGCCTGATGCTGGAGCATCTGGAACACATCGAGAACAGCATGAATCTCGAGGTCCAGAGCGAGGAAGTCGACCTGGAGGCGGTTTTCCGCGGCTAGTGCAGGGCTGCGCCCTCCACCGTGCTTGCCTCACATCAAGGCAAGTGGGGCGGCTGTTCCGGAATACTCGGCGCTCCCGATCCCTTGGCCGCGGGCCGCTTGGGTCGTCTCCTGGAGCTTTCTGCATGAGCCAGCCACCCGAGTCCGCCGTCCCTGCCGCCGTTGACGAGCAGATCCTGCTCGGCGACGAGGCCGTCGCGCGCGGCGCCATCGACGCCGGCATCAGCGCGGCCTACGCCTACCCCGGCACCCCGTCCACCGAGATCTTCCAGACCATCGAGGACCAGGCCAAGGCCCTGGGCCTGACGGTGCGCGGCCTGTGGTCCACCAACGAGAAGGTGGCGCTGGAAGAAGGCGTGGGTGTGTCCTATGCCGGCAAGCGCGCCATCGTCTCGATGAAGCACGTGGGACTCAACGTCGCGGCCGACCCCTTCATGAACGTGGCGGTTTCGGGCGCACATGGCGGCCTGGTGATCGTGGTGGCGGACGACCCCTCGATGCACAGCTCGCAGAACGAGCAGGACTCGCGCTACTTCGCCGACTTTGCGATGGTGCCCTGCCTCGAGCCCGCCGATCAGCAGCAGTGCTACGACTTCACGCGCGAGGCCTTCGACCTGTCCGAGCGGCTGCGCGTGCCGGTGATGGTGCGCCTGGTCACGCGCCTGGCGCACAGCCGCGCGGCGGTGCGCTCGGCCGAGCGCCGCGCGCCCAACGCAGCGAACTGGGCACCGGACCCCGAGCGCTTCACCCTCATCCCCGTCAACGCGCGCCGTGCCTATGCGGGCCTGGTGGACAAGCAGGCCGCGCTGCAGGACTGGAGCGCGGGCCATGCGGTGAACCGGCTCGAAGTCCGAGGCCCCGGCCGCCCCGGCATCCTGGTGAGCGGCATCGCCTGGAACTACCTGGTCGAGGCGCTCGGCGAGCGCCTGGCCGACTACAACCTGCTGCGCATCGGCACCTACCCGCTGCCCATCGAGAAGATCCGCAGCCTGCTCGCTGCGTCGAGCGTGGTGCATGTGGTGGAGGAGGGCTACCCCTTCATCGAGCGCTTCGTGAGTGCACTGGGGCTGATGCGCGAGCCGCGCATCCTCGGCAAGCTCACCGGTGACCTGCCGCGCCTGGGTGAGCTGAGCCAGGACGCGATCCGGCGCTGCTTTGGCCTGCCCGTGGCGCCGGCGCTGCAGCTGGCGGGGCTGGCCGACGTGCTGGTGGGGCGCCCGCCGCGGCTGTGCGACAAGTGCCCGCACACCGATGCCTATGTGGCCATCAAGGAGGTGATCGCCGCACTCGGCGATGGCTTGCGCGTGATGGGCGACATCGGCTGCTATTCGCTGGGCGCGCTCGAGCCGCTGCACGCCATCCACTCGTGCCTGTGCATGGGCTCGTCCATCGGCATGGCCATCGGCGCGGCGCATGCGGGCATGACGCCCGCTTTGTGCGTTATTGGCGACGGCACCTTCACGCACTCGGGCATGACGCCCCTGCTCGACGCGGTGCGCGAGAACGCCAACATCAAGGTCTTCATCCTCGACAACGCCATCGTCGCCATGACCGGCGGGCAGCCCACGCAGGCCACCGACGAGCAGGTGGTCGATCTGGTGGCGGGCCTGGGCGTCGATCGCGCGCACATCCGGGTGGTGGAGCCCACGCGCCACAAGAAGGACCACACCGTGGCGGTGATCCGGCACGAGCTGGCCTACGAGGGGCTGTCGGTGATCATCGCGCGCCGCGCCTGCGTCACCTACGCCAAGGAGATCAAGGCGCTCAAGGAAGACCGGGCCACCCGGGGCGGCGTGATCGAGGTGGTGGCCGAATGAACTTCGATCTCGTCATCGGCGGCGTCGGCGGGCAGGGCGTGCTCTCGATCGCCTGGGTGCTGGACCACGCGGCACATGCCGCCGGCCTGCAGCTCAAGCAGAGCGAGGTGCACGGCATGGCGCAGCGCGGCGGCGCGGTGTCGGCCTTCGTGCGCCTGTCGGACGCGCCCGTCGCCAGCGATCTGATCGCCGCCGGCTCGGCCTCGCTCATCGCTGCCGTGGAGCCCTTGGAAGCGCTGCGCTACACCGGCCTGCTGCGCACCGACGGCACGATCGTCACCGACGTCACGCCGATGGTCAACATCGACAACTACCCCGACCATGCCGCGATGTACGAGGTGCTGTTCTCAGCGCCCAAGCTGATCGCCGTGGACGCCACGCGCCTGGCCCACGCGGCGGGCACGGTGAAGGCGCAGAACACCGTGGTGCTGGGTGCCGCAGCGCCGCTGCTGCCCCTGCCCTTGGAGGCCATCGAAGCGCAGCTGCAGGCACTGTTCGAGCCCAAGGGCGAGCGCATCGTGCATGCCAACCTGCGCGCCTTCCGCAAGGGCTGCGCGGCCACCGGCTTCGTGCAGGCGCTGCGCGCCGCGGGCGTGCCCTCGGCGAGCGTGGCGCGCGTGAGCTCGCGGCTGGCCTTTGCGCCCCACGCGGTGAGTGATGAGCTGGTGCAGGCCTGGATCGACCGGCTGTCAGGCCCGCACGGCCAAGCCACCGCGGCGCAGGTCTTTGCCGCGCCCCGGCTGGTGCCCCTGGACGCTGTGCATGCCGTGACGGCCTGAGGCAGGGTGCGCTCGACGAGGTCGGCGCACCCTGTCCCGGTTCACTTGTACAGCAGCGTCGGCAGCCAAAGGCCGATGCCCGGGAAGGCGTAGAGCAGCGCCAGCGCCAGCACCTGGATGGCCATGAAGGGCAGCATGCCGGCAAAGATCTGGTTCAGCGTCACGTGCTTGGGCGCCACGCCCTTCAGGTAGAAGGCCGCCATGGCCACCGGCGGGCTGAGGAAGGCGGTTTGCAGGTTCAGCGCCACCAGCAGCCCGAAGAACAGCGGGTCGACGTTGAACTTGGCCAGCAGCGGGATGAAGATCGGCATGAAGATGACGATGATCTCGGTCCACTCCAGCGGCCAGCCCAGGATGAAGATGATGAACTGGCTGAGCAGCATGAACTGCACCGTGGTCAGGCCCAGCGACAGCACCCAGGTCTCGATGATCTCCTGCCCGCCCAGCAGCGCGAACGAGGCCGAGAAGATCGACGAGCCGACGAACAGCCAGCACACCATGGCGCTGGTCTTGGCCGTCAGGAAGGACGACTCCTTGACGATGCCACCCAGGTCGACCAGTGTCTTGGCCACCGCGCTGCCGCTCTTGGCCTTGCGCGCCGCGTTGTAGCGGTAGGCCGCAGTCAGCAGCACGCCGCCCATGGCGCCCACGGCGGCGGCTTCGGTGGGGGTGGCCAGCCCGAAAACGATCGAGCCCAGCACGGCGACGATCAACACCGCCAGCGGGAAGAACGAGGCCAGCAGCATCTTGAAGATCTCCAGCCGCTGCCAGCTCATCAACCAGCTGATGAGCGCCAGGCCGGTCATGCCCACGCCGAACACGATCCAGTACCAGGTGGGCGCCGCCACGCGTTCGGCTTGCGGCGCTGGCGCGGCCTGGGCTGGCTTGGCGGCCGGCGCCACGGCGGCGGCAGGCGCCGCGGCGGCCGCTGAGGCGGCGTCGCTGCTGGGCGGCTCGCTCAGACCGCCTTCCTCTTTGGGCGGCTCGGCCAGCGACCCACCCATTTCAGCCGGCGCCTCCTCACTGGAGATGGCCCCCCCCGACTGCACGAGGCCCGCGGTGTCCACCACCGCCACTGGCGCCGTGGCGGCATTGAACATCACGGCCAGCAACACGGCGATGGACAGCGCCGGCAGCAGCGACACGAACAACTGGCCAGCCACCTTGCCCTTGGGCAGCGAGGGCACGCGCAGGCCGGCGAACAGGCCCGCCAGCGCATTGCGGTTGCGCGTACTCAGCGCTTGGGACAGCGGCGGCAACGCAACCAGGCGATCGCTCTCGGCCAGCGGCGGCGCCAGGTGCGGCTTCCACTTGGCCATCAGGATCACGTAGCCCACGTACAGGCCCGCCAGCATGATGCCGGGGAAGAACGCGCCAGCGTAGAGCTTGACCACCGACACGCCCGCGGTGGCGCCGTAGACGATGAGCAGCACCGAAGGCGGGATCAGGATGCCCAGGCAGCCACCGGCCGTGATGGCACCGGCGGCGATCTTGATGTCGTAGCCGGCGCGCAGCATGGCCGGCAGCGCCAGCAGGCCCATCAGCGTGACCACCGCGCCGACGATGCCGGTGGCCGTGGCGAAGATGGCGCAGGTGACGATGGTGGCCACCGCCAGCGCACCGGGCACGCGCGCCAGCGAAAGGTGCAGGCTCTTGAACAGGCTCTCGATCAGGTTGGCGCGCTCGACCAGGTAGCCCATGAAGACAAACAGCGGTATCGCGATCAGCACGTCGTTGGACATCACCGAGTAGGCGCGCTGCACCATCAGGTCCAGGATCTGCTGCACGGCCAGCCCGGGGTTGACGCTGCGGTAGGCCAGCCAGCCGAAGAACATGCCCATGCCCATCAGCGTGAAGGCGGTGGGGAAGCCCAGCATGATGGCCACCACGATCAGCGCCAGCATCAGCAGGCCCAGGTGGCCGTTGGTGATGGTGGGGGCGCTCAGCAGCACCACGCCGATGGCCAGCAGGATGATCGCCATCAGGCTGAAGCCGAACCACAACTCCTTGCGGATCTTCATTTCGTGGCCCCTTGCTGAACGACGAGCTTGTCGAGTTGTTCGATGTCAGCGTCCTTCACGTGGACCATTTCCTTGAGCTTGTCGACGTCGACTTCCTCCACGTCGTGTTCGCGCGAGGGCCATGCGCCCTGCTGGATGCAGATCACGCAGCGGATGATCTCGATCAGCCCCTGCAGCAGCAGCGCCAGGCCGGCCAGCGGCAGCACGGTCTTGAAGTGGTACAGCGGCGGGCCGTCGGCGGTGATGTTGGAGTGCTCGCGGATGGCCCACGACTCGGCCGCAAAGCTGTAGCCGGCGTAGGTGAGCGCAATCACGCCCGGCATGAAGAAGAGGACGTAGAGCACCAGATCGATGGTGGCCTGCGTGCGCGGCTCGAAGAAGCCGTAGAGCACGTCGCCACGCACGTGGCCGGCTTTGGACAGGGTGTAGGCGCCAGCCATCATGAACAGCGTGCCGTACAGGATGATCATCGCGTCGAAGGCCCACGAGTGCGGGGCGTCCAGCACATAGCGCGAGAACACTTCCCAGGAGATCATGAAGGTCAGCACCACGATGAGCCAGGAGAACGCCTGGCCGATGAAGGTGCTGATCTTGTCGACGGTCAGAAGCAGTTTCTGCATGTCTTGGCCCGCTCAATTAAAAGGGCCATCCGGACGCTGCCCGGATGGCCACATCAGGTGCTTTGAAGCGTCAGCCCTTCTTGGGCTCGGGCGCCTTGCCGCCGAAGAAGTGGCTCACGGCCATGCGACGGCTCACGTAGGTGTCCTGGTCCCACTTCACGGCCCGCTCTGCGAACGCGCGCTGCGAGGCCACGATCTCCTTGAAGAGCGCGTTCTCGGCCGACTTCTTCTCGAGGATGGCGTCCCACAGCTTCAGCTGCGCCTGCAGCACCGTGTCGGGCGTCTTGTAGAACTTGACCTTGTCCTTGGTCTGCAGCTCGATGTAGTCCTTCGAGTAGCGGTCGATCGCCTTCCAGGACATGTCGGCCGAGGAGGCCTCCACCGCGTTGGCGATGATCGCGCGCATCTTGGGCGGCAAGGCGTCGTACTTGGCCTTGTTGAAGGTGATCTCGAAGGTCTCGGCGCTCTGGTGGTAGCTCTGCAGCATGCACACCTTGGACACGTCGGGGAAGCCGAGCACGCGGTCGGAGCTGGCGTTGTTGAACTCGGCGCCGTCGAGCAGGCCGCGGTCCATGGCCGGCACGATCTCGCCGCCCGGCAGCGCGTTGACCGCGGCCCCCATGGCGGTGAACAGGTCGATGGCCAGGCCGTTGGTGCGGAACTTCAGGCCCTTGAAGTCGTCGGTCTTGGTGATCGGCTTCTTGAACCAGCCCAGCGGCTGTGTGGCCATCGGGCCGTAGAGGAAGGACACCACGTTGCCGCCGATGGACGCGTAGAGCTTGGTCAGCAGCTCATGGCCACCGCCGTACTTGTGCCAGGCCAGCAGCATGTTGGCGTCCATGCCGAAGGCAGGGCCCGAGTTCCACAGCGCCAGCGCGTTCTGCTTGCCGTAGTTGTAGCCCAGCACGCCATGGCCGCCGTCCAGCGTTCCCTTGGACACCGCGTCGAGCAGGCCGAAGGCCGGCACCACCGAGCCAGCGGGCAGCACCTCGATCTTCAGCTCGCCGCCGGTCATGTCGTTGACCTTCTTGGAGAAGTCGACGGCGTACTCGTGGAAGATGTCCTTGGACGGCCACGTGCTCTGGAAGCGCAGCGCCGTGGGCGCCTGCGCCGAGGCGATGTGCGGAGCGGCCATTGCGCCGGCACCCACGGCACCGGCCGCGGCGGACTTCAGGAAACGCCGGCGCAGTGCCGGCTTCTGGTCTTGGGTCATGACGTTGTCTCTCCGTTGATGTGTTGCATGACGGGCGTGGTGTTGTCTTGCTTGGCCGCCATCGGCAACTATGTGCGCGGCGTCGCCGGCCGGACAAGTCGGTCTTACCCGAGCCGGAGCCTGCCCACGTCGAAACAGTCTTGACCTGGGCGAAGGTAATCCGCGCCTGGCAACTACCAGGCCAGCGTCAGGATCTCGCGCACCTGCGCTTCGCTGTGGATCGCGCGCGGGTTGGCGCGCACGGGCGGGTAGGCCATCGCGCGCTGGGCCAGCTCGTCGAGCTGGTCTTCGCGCAGGCCCACCTCACGCAGGCTGGCGGGCTGGCCCAGCTGGCGGATCAGCGCGGCCACCAGATCGGCCGCGGGCTGATCCGGGGCGCCCATGGCCTCGGACAGGGCGCGCTGCCGATCGGCGTTGACCACGGCGTTCCAGCGCAGCACCGCCGGCAGCAGCACGCACGAGGTGTGGCCGTGGGCGACGTCGAAGCCCGCCCCCAGCGCATAGCCGATGCCATGGCTGGCGCCGGTTTCCACCCCCGCACCCAGCGCCGCGATCGCCTGCCACATGCCGAACTGCGCCATCATGCGCGGCTGCAGGTCGGCGGGCCGCGCCTGGATCTCAGGCAGGGCCTTGGCCAGCAGGCGCAGGCCCTGCAGCGACAAGGCCTCGGTGGCCGGCGTGGCCATCGGCGAGCACCAGCACTCCACCGCGTGGTCGACCGAGCGGATGGCGGTAGAGAACAGCAGGCCCGCCGGCGTGTGCAGGGTGGCTGCGGGGTCGAGCACGGCGGTGCGCGGCACCATCAGGCGGTGGGCAAAGCGCTGCTTGGCGTGCGTGGCGCCGTCGGTGATGCCGGCCATGGCGGTGAACTCGGGCGCCGAAAGCGTGGTCGACACCGACACCATGCGGATCGCATCGGGCGGCGCCTCGATCGCCCGCGCGATCTCGGCCGGCGCGCCGCCACGCAGCGGCTCCATCGCCTCGGTGGTTTCCAGCCCGTGCCACAGGCACACCTGCACCGCCTTGGCCGCGTCGATGGCCGAGCCCCCGCCGATGCCCACCAGCAGATCGGCACCGCAGGCACGCGCTGCGGCTGCCGCCGCGATCACGTCCTCGCGCGGACTGTGGGCGCGCACGGCCGCGAAAGTGCCGGCATGGCGCTCGCCCAGGGCCATGGCCACCTGCTGCAAGGGCCCGTCGGCCAGCGCACCCAGCGAGCGCCCCGAGATCAGGAAGACGCGCCGCGCGCCCAGGCGCTCGGCCTCGGCCCGCACCGCCGCGCCGGCCGGCATGCCGTGCACGATGCGCTCTTGCGCCGGGATCGAGAAGGTGCCGGCGTGCAGGCCTTCGTAAGGGTCACTCATGGCGGTGCGGGCGCGTGGCGCGCGATGTTGGGTGGCGCAGTGTGCCTACGCCGGGTGCAGCTGTCACTCGGTGTTGATGGCGAGGGTTGCCCCAGCCGCTCAAGGCGCGATCTTGCGCTTGAGCGCGCGCGCCATGCCCGGCGGCAAGTGCGGCAGCGAGCGCAGCAGCCAGGGCAGCAGCTTGCGCTTGGCGCCGCTGAGAGATTCGGGCACCAGGGCTTCGATCAGGTGCGGGCCGGGATGGGCCAGCGCAAACTCCAGGGCCTTGACGAACTCGTCGGCGGTGCTGGCACGCACCCCGTGCACGCCCATGCTCTGCGCCATCTGCGCAAAGTGCAGCACCGGGCCGCCCAGCTCGAACTGGGCCATGGCCTTGGGGCCGATCTGCGCCGCGCCCACGCGCTCGAGCTCCACCTTGAGCACCGAATAGGCCGCGTTGTTGAAGACGATGGTGGTGATGTCGAGCCGCTCGCGCGCCATGGTCCATAACGCCTGGATCGTGTACATCGAGGCGCCGTCGCCCACCAGCGCCAGCACCGGCCGCTGCGGGCAGGCCACCGCAGCGCCCACGGCATTGGGCAGGCCCTGGCCGATGGCGCCGCCGGTGAGCGTGAGCAGGTCGTGGCGCGGCGCGCCGGCCGTCATCACCGAGAGCATCAGGCCCGAGGTGATGGCCTCGTCCACCAGGATGGCGTTCTCGGGCAGCAAATGGCCCACCGCCTTGCACACCTTGGCGGCGCTGAGCCGGCCGCGCGGGCGCGCGGGGCGCAGCGCCGTTTGCAGCACGGGCTGGGCCTGCGTGGCGCCGAGCGCCTGGGCGAGCCGCTGCAGGCTGGCCGTGGCGTCTTGGGCCGGCGTGGCCAGCGTGTGCACGGTGCAGCCCTCGGGCACCAGATCACTGGCCTTGCCCGGGTACGCGAAGAAGGACACCGGCGCCTTCGCGTCCACCAGGATCAGGTGCTGCACGTCGGCCAGCTGCACCTCCGCCAGCTCGGCCAGGTAGGCGATGCGCTCCACCGCCGGCAGGCCCGCGCCGCGCGCCATGCGCGTGGGGAACACCTCGGCCAGCAGGCGCACTCCGCTGCATTGGGCGGTTATGCGTGCGGCGGCCAGCAGGGCCGGCTCGCGCAGCGCGCGCCCGCCCAGCAGCAGTGCGCAGCGCTCGCCCGAGCGCACGGCGGCGGCGATGGCGGCCAGCGTGGCCTCGTCGGCGGGCTCTGGCGGGCGTGCCGGCAGCGGTGGCGCGGGCTGCGCGCCGTCGCCCCACGACACATCGGCCGGCAGGATCAGCGTGGCCACCTGGCCCGGTGGGCCCATCGCGGCGGCCACCGCCTGCGCGGCATCGTTGCCGAGATCGGCCGTGCGCTGGGACGTGCGCATGAAGCCCGGTGACACATTGCGCGCCACGGTCTCGATGTCGGACTGCAGCTGCGCGTCGTAGCGGGTGTGGAACGTGGCGTGGTCGCCCACGATGTTGACCACCGGCACCTTGCCCTTGCGCGCGTTGTGCAGATTGGCCAGGCCATTGCCCAGGCCGCAGCCCAGGTGCAGCAGGGTGGCGGCGGGCTTGTCGGCCATGCGCGCATAGCCATCGGCCGCGCCGGTGGCCACGCCCTCGAACAGCGCCAGCACCGCGCGCATGCGCGGCTCGCTGTCCAGCGCGGCCACGAAGTGCATCTCGCTGGTGCCGGGGTTGGTGAAGCAGACCTCCACGCCGGCATCCACCAGGGTCTTCATCAGCGCTTGGGCACCGTTGGGCATGCTTGTATCCTTGAGTTATGAGTTATGCATGAGCGCGCAAGGCTGAGCTCAGCGCCCCGCCGCGATGTGGCGCGCCGCCGCGCGCGCAGTGAGGATGCAACCGGGCAGGAAGGTGCCCTCCAGCGAGCGCTTGCCGCTGGCCCCGCCGCCGCCAAAGCCCGCGGCCTCGCCCACGCAGTACAGGCCCGAGATGGGCTTCCCGGCCGCGTCGAGCACGCGGCTTTGCAGATCGGTCTGCAGCCCGCCCAGGCTCTTGCGCGTGGTGAGCTGCACCTGGATGGCGATGAAGGGCCCGGCGCCGCGCTGCTGCAGCGGCGCGGGCTTGCAGGTGCGCAGGCGGTCCGGGCCCCATTGGCGCGCATGCAGGATGCGGCGGATCTGGTCGTCGTTGTGCAGCTTGGCGCCATTTGAAAAATTGGCGTCGAAGGCATCGGCCGTGGCCTGCAGCACGGCGGGATCGATGTCGTGCGAGCTGGTGAGTGCGTTCATCTTCTCGGCCAGGCCGGCCAGGCTGTCGTCCACCAGGAAGTGCGGGCTCTCGCGCTGCATCTGCCGCACCAGGCGGTGGTTGCCGAGCAGGGTCTCCTTGAGGAAGAGCGGGAACTGCCGGTCGCGGATGCGCGGGTTGTGCTCGGCGCCGGAGATGGCGAACTCCTTGGCCGCGATGCGCCAGTTGAGCAGGTGCCAGGTCCAGGGCCGGGCCTGCGCGGCCACGCGCTGGCACAGCCAGTGGGTGTCGAAGCCGGTGACCAGGGGCTCGGGCCCGATGCGCTGGCCGGTGTGGTCCAGCCACAGGGCCGACTTGCAGGGGATGGTGGACAGCCCATGCCCGGCGAAATGCGGGAAAGGGTGCGCAAAGCCGGCCGCGTAGTTCCACATCTCGCCGGCGTGGGTGACCTTGCCGCCGAGTTGCTGCTGCACCCAGTGGTGCAGCTGGCCGTCGGCAAAGGGGTGCGCGCCATTGAGCATGGTGGCGGGCTGGGGCCGGTGCGCGGGCCAGTGGGCGCGGGCTTGCTCGTGGCTGCCGTTGATGCCGCCCATGGCCAGCACCACCACCGGTGCGGGCAAGCGCAGGCTGGCGCCGCTGCGCTCGTCCACTGCCACCGCGCCGGCGATGGCGCCGGCCGCGTGGTCCAGCGCCGTGATGCGGTGGCCGTGCAGCACGCGCAGCCGCCCACTGCCGCCATCGGCCGCGTGCAGTGCCGCAATCAGCCGGCGCGTGAGGTGGTGCGAGGTGCCCCAGACGATGTGATAGCGCGGCACGCTGTTGCCGTCGCCGTTCAAACCACGCTCCACCCAGTTCACGGCGGGCATGAATTGGATGCCCTCGGCCAGCAGCCAATCGTGCACATCGGCGCGCGAGCGCTCCACGTAATGGCGCGCCCATTGCAGGCGGGTGCTCTCGGCGGGCTCGTCCTGCAGTTCGCCGAAGCGGATCCAATCGCGCCAGGCGCGCTCGGGGCTGTCGGGGATCTTCATGCGCGCCTGCAGCGGCGTGCCCACCAGGGCCATGCCGCCGAAGGCCCACAGTGCCAGGCCGCCGAAGCGCTCGGGCGTGTCGCGGTCCACCAGCGTCACGCGCAGGCCGGCGCGCAGCGCCTCAAGCGCGGTGACGATGCCGGCCAGGCCGCCGCCGGCCACGACCAGGTCCGAAGGCGCGCTGCTCATGGGGTGTCTCCTCGGCTCGGGGCGGTCGCACCGTGGTGCGCGACCCCTTGTGGTGTCTCGCCAGGAGGTTAGCAGCCCAGCTTCGCATTGCGTTTGACGAGATCACCCGCCAGCGGCCGATCGTGCCCAACAGCGCCGCGCCCCGGGGGTTGGCCGGGGCGCGGGGTGGTGGGCTGGAGGCCGCTGCTTTTGTGCAGCCGCCGGGGCCGGGCGTTCACTGCGTGGGCGCGGGCTTGCCGATGGCGACGGCGGCCAGGGTGACCAGGCCGGCGAAGGGCATCAAGACGATGAAGGCCAGGCCGATGAAGGGGGCGGCGACCAGCAGACCGACGCGGCGCACGGCGGCCTGGTGTTGCAGCAGCGCGCGGGCGGCCATCCAGGCGATGAAGCCGAGGCCAACGAAGGGAGTGAGCGCAATGTAGGCCAGGCCGATGAAGGGGGCGGCGAGGAAGAGGGCAACGTTCTTCAGGCCTTGCAACACGCGGCGTTGTTGGGCGGTCAGCGGGGTGAAGGGGCTGCGCAGGGCGGTGGTTTCGTGGCCGGTGCGGAGGGTGAGGGTGGCGGTCATGGTGTGCTCCGAGGGTTTGTATTGGGGGTCTGAGCCAGTCTGTGCATCAGGCGTGCCAGCTTGCAAAGAATCCTGAAAAACGCCATCGGATCAAGCACTTGGCGCATCGCTGCTGCTGCGCGCGGGCCGCTTGAAGCCCTGTTCGGCACCTCGAAGTACAGAAGGCTTGCACACCTGCGCCGTCGCCCAAGAAAAAGCCGAGCCAAATCAAGGACTTGGCTCGGCTGCAAGCGAATATCAACAATGTTCAGTGCGCAGCGCGGGCTGCGCCCAGGGCCTCACTCGATCTTCACGTACTCGAAATCACCGGCCTGGTTGTTGATGCCGCGCGCGGGCGGCGCGATCCAGCTGGCGTACTGACCGGGCTGGTGGCAGGGCTGCATCAGCGAGACGATGAAGTCCATGTCCTGCGCATTGGGCAGCCAGGCGCTCTGGCCGGCGTCCCACTCGGCGGGCGTGAGGATGCGGCCGTCGGGGCTGATGCGCGTGCCGGCAAACTCGCCGATGCGGCGGTTGAAGCCCTTGTGCGGCTGCGTGAGCTTGAAGTTGATGCCGGCCTTCTCGATCACCTTGTTCCAGCGGTCGATGCCGCCCTGGCAATCGGCGATGTAGTCGTCGAGCAGGCGGCAATTGATGGCGCGCAGCGCGGGCACCTGCTCCTCGACGAACTGGCCACCCACCACGCGGGTGACGGGGTAGAAGGCGTCCTGCAGGCGGTGGTCGTCGCCCTTCAGGTGGGCCTCGTTGAAGCGGCCCTTGAGGCCCGAGCTGAAGGCCTCGGCGGCATTGCTGCTCACCTCGCTGCCGAACAGATCGCGCGTCACGCTCATGTGGAAGTTGGCCTTGCGCTGCAGCAGCGGCAGGTCCACCACGCCGAGCTTGCGGATCGCCGCCACGTCGTGCGGGTCGGTGATGCCGGCCTTGTTCATCGCGGCGCAGGTGGCCTCGATGGTGCGGCCCACGCCGGTCTCGCCGACGAAGAGGTGGTGCGCTTCTTCGGTGAGCATGAAGCGGCACGAGCGCGACAGCGGGTCGAAGCCGCTCTCGGCCAGCGCAGCGAGCTGCATCTTGCCGTCGCGGTCGGTGAAGTAGGTGAACATGAAGAAGCTCAGCCAATCGGGCGTGCGCTCGTTGAAGGCGCCCAGGATGCGCGGGTTGTCCTGCTGCCCGCTGCGGCGCTCGAGCAGGGCCTGGGCTTCTTCGCGGCCGTCCTTGCCGAAGTACTTCACCAGCAGGTAGACCATGGCCCACAGGTGGCGGCCTTCTTCCACATTCACCTGAAACAGGTTGCGCATGTCGTAGAGGCTGGGCGCGGTCTTGCCCAGGAAGCGCTGCTGCTCCACCGAGGCCGGCTCGGTGTCGCCCTGCACCACGATCAGGCGGCGCAGCAGGCTGCGGTATTCGCCCGGCACCTCCTGCCAGGCGGGCTCGCCCGCGTGGCGGCCGCAGGGGATGGTGCGGCCCTCCACCTTGGGCGCGAGCAGGATGCCCCAGCGGTAGTCGGGCATCTTCACGTGGCCGAACTTGGCCCAGCCGCTCGGGTCCACGCCCACGGCGGTGCGCAGGTAGACCTCGGCCTCCTGAAAGCCGTCCGGGCCCATGTCCTTCCACCAATCCAGGTAGTTGGGGTGCCAGGTCTCCAGCGCGCGCAGCAACTGCTTGTCGGACGAGAGGTCCACGTTGTTGGGGATGGCGTCGTCGTAGCTCACCTCGACGAAGGCGTCGGCGCGCACGGACTCGGGGGTTTCGATCAGGGTGTCGGGGGTGTCGCTCATGTCGGCTCCAGTTCTGGATGTGGGACGACCGAAAAATGCAATATCTTGCTCATTTCTTCGGAGGTGGCACGATAGTGCCTACCCGCAACATCGCTTTGATCTGGATCAGAAGTCCTTGAGTGCGTTGTTCAGGCCCCGGGGCCGGACAGCCAGCGCAGCAGCGCCTGATAGAGCTCGGTCGGGACGAAGGGCTTGGCAATGAAGTCGTCCATGCCGGCGCGGGTGCAATCGGCCCGGTCCTTGGCAAAGGCATTGGCCGTGATGGCCACGATGGGCGTTCGGCCGTGGTGGGCCAGGCTGCGGATCTGCCGCGCCGCTTCCAGGCCGTCCATCTGCGGCATCTGCACGTCCATCAGGATCACCGCATAGGGGTTGGCACGCGCGAAAGCCACGGCCGCCGCGCCGTCGTCGGCCACGTCCACGCTCAGGCCCACGTCTTCGAGCAGGGTCAGCGCGATCAGCTGGTTGACCTGGTCGTCCTCGGCGAGCAGCACGCGCCGCCCGGCATGGTCGCGCTGCAAACAGGCCTCGGCATCGTCCACCGGCGCGCTGGGCCGGGCCTTGGGGCCCGTGCTGCCGGTCTTCAGGCAGGCCGTGAACCAGAAGGTGCTGCCCACGCCGGGCGTGCTGCTCACGCCCACCTCACCGCCCATCAGCTGGGCCAGCCGCTTGGTGATGGCCAGGCCCAGGCCGGTGCCACCAAAGGCGCGCGTGGCGCTGTTGTCGGCCTGCTGGAAATCGCTGAACAGCACCGGCATCGATTCCGGCGCGATGCCCATGCCCGTGTCCTGCACCTCGAAGCGCACCCGCACCGCGTCGGGCCCCTCGGGCGCTTGCGTGACGCGCAGGCTCACGCGGCCGCGCTCGGTGAACTTCACCGCGTTGGAGGCGTAGTTGAGCAGGGCTTGCTGCAGGCGCGCAGGGTCGCCCTGCAGGGCCTGGGTGCTGGGCTCGACGGTGATGTCCAGCGCCAGGCCCTTGGCCTGCAGCCGGTCGCGCAGGATCGAGGCCACGTTGGCCACCAGATCGTCCAGCCGCACATCCATGTGCGCCAGCTCGAACTTGCCGGCCTCGATCTTGGACAGGTCGAGGATCGAATTGATCACGTCCAGCAGATGGCGGCTGGCGATCTCGAGGTGGTCCAGCCGCGCGGCCTGCACGGCGCTCACCCCCGAGCGCCGCACCAGGTGTGCCAGGCCGGTGATCGCATTGAGCGGCGTGCGGATCTCGTGCGACATGTTGGCCAGGAAGGCGCTCTTGGCCACGCTGGCGGCCTCGGCGGCGGCCTTGGCCGTGGCCAACTGGCGCGTGCGCTCCTCCACCTGGCGCTCGAGGTAGATGCTGGCGCGGAACAGCACCACCAGCGCCCCCAGCACCACCAGCGAGACCCCGGCAAAGATCAGGCGCAGGGCCCACACGTTGTCGGCCTGGCGGGGCCAGCCGGCGCGCGGCACCGCCGCCATCTGCCACGAGCCCAGCGGCAGCTGCACCTCGGTGAGCACGGGGTCGGCAGTGAAGAGCTCGGGCCGCCCGAAGAACACCGCGCCGCCCGGCCCGCTGGCGTCGCGGCCACGGATGGCAATCTCGATCGGCGAGCGCGCATCCAGCAGGCCGCTGGACTGGAACAGGCGGTCCACGTCGATCACGGCGCTCACCAGCCCCCAGAAGCGGTCCTGCCCGTCGGGGCCGCGCAGCGTCACCGGCATGCGCGCCGCCAGCGCGGTGCCGCCGCCTTGCACCAGCGCAAAGGGCCCGGCCAGCACGATCTGGCGCGTGGTGCGCGCGCGCTCGGCGGCCTCGGCCTGGCCGGGCGCGCTGCGGTAGTCCAGGCCGATGGCGCGCTCGTTGCCTTGCAGCGGGTACATCAGCTGGATCACCATGTCCGGCGCGGCGGCGATGTTGCGCAGGTGCGTGCGCCCCTCCAGCAGCGGCCGCGCCGCCTGCGCAAAGCGCGGCTGCGTGAGCTGCGGCTCGAGGTTGATGACGCTGACCAGGCCCTTGACCAGCTGCAGGTCGCTGTTGAGGTGGCCCTGCAGGCGGTCGCGCACCTGGGTCAGCTGAAGCTGCGCGTCCGAGCGCAGCGCCACCTGCTGGCGCTCGAAATTGACGCGCTCCGCAAAGATCCAGGCGAGCACGAGCACGCCGGCCAGCAGCACGCTCACGGTGCGGAATGCAATCCCCCTCGGTCTCATGGGGACGAGCCTAACAAGCTTCGCGTCGGACCATGCCGATGGCTTCGGCTCGCCCATGGCTGCGGCCGCGCCTCATCGATGCCTGCCGCCGCCACATCCGCCCGCACTCGCGCTCACATCAGCGCCACGCCCTTGATCTGCGCATACAAGGCATCGCCGGGTGCCAGCGCCAATGCCTCGCAGCTGCGGCGGGTGATGCGGGCCAGCAGGGGCGTGCCGCCCGCAGCCTGCGGCCCGCCCAGGCGCAGGCGCAACAGGGCGGTGCTGTGATCGGCGTGCAGGCCCTCGAGCACCACGGGCAGCACATTGAGGATGCTGGTCTCGGCCGGTGCCTGGCGGGTGACGCTCACATCGCGTGCCAGCACGCGGGCGCGCACGGTCTGGCCGATGGTGGCGTCGGACTGCCCGAGCCACAGCGCGCCACCCTCGAAAGTGATGCGCGAGAGGCCGAAGGCCGCGTCCTGCTCCACCAGCTGCGCCACGATCACCACGCCGGCCTCGTCCTGGCGCGCCAGGGGCAGGTCGGTGCGCGCCAGCAGCTCGGCCAGCGGCCCGGCGGCCTGCACCCGGCCAGCGGTCATCAGCACCAGGTGATCGGCCAGGCGGGCCACCTCGTCCATGGCGTGGGTGACGTAGACGATGGGCAGGGCCAGCTCGCGGTGCAGGCGCTCGAGGTAGGGCAGGATCTCGGCCTTGCGCGCGGCGTCCAGCGCGGCCAGCGGCTCGTCCATCAGCAGCAGGCGCGGGCTGGTGGCCAGGGCACGGGCGATGGCCACGCGCTGACGCTCGCCACCCGACAGCGTGGCCGGGCGCCGCGCCATCAATGCACCGATGCCCAGCAGCTCGACGGCCTGGTCCAGCGCAATGCGGCGCTCGCCTTCGGCCACGCGACGCTGGCCATAGTGCAGGTTGCGCTGCACGTCCAGGTGCGGGAACAGCGCCGCTTCCTGGATCACGTAGCCGATGGGTCGCTGGTGGGTGGGCACGAAGCGGCCGGTGGCGTCGTCCTGCCAAAGCGCCTCACCCAGCGCCACGCGGCCGGCGGCGCGCTCCAGCCCGGCCAGCGCGCGCAGCACGCTGGTCTTGCCGCAGCCCGAGGGGCCGAAGAGCGCGGTGATGCCTTGCTCGGGCAAATCGAGCGCCACGTCGAGCGTGAAGTCGCGCCGTGGCAGGCGCAGCCGGGCGCTGATCACCGCGCGCCCCCGCGATCTTCGGCGCGCGGCCGGTTGGCCACGTACAGCGTCACCAGCACCAGCAGCGCAAACACCACCATGCCGGCGGCCAGACGGTGCGCGTCGGGGTACTCATTGGCCTCGACATGGTCGTAGATGGCCACCGACAGCACGCGCGTGGCGCCGGGGATGTTGCCGCCGATCATCAGCACCACGCCGAACTCGCCCACGGTGTGCGCGAAGCCCAGCACGCTGGCGGTGACCAGGCCCGGCCGCGCCAGCGGCAGCGCCACGCTGAAGAAGCGATCGAGCGGGCCAGCGCGCAGCGTGGCGGCGGCCTCCAGCGTGCGCTCGGGGATGGCCTCGAAGGCCTGCTGCAGCGGCTGCACCACGAAGGGCATCGAGTACAGCACCGAGGCCACCACCAGCCCGCCAAAGGTGAAGGGCAGGCGCCCCAGGCCCAACCATTGCGTGAACTGGCCCACCGGCCCCTGCGGCCCCATTAGCAGCAGCAGGTAGAAGCCCAGCACCGAGGGCGGCAGCACGATGGGCATGGCCACCAGGGCCGACCAGACCGGCTTCAGCGGCGAACGCGTGCGCGCCAACCACCAGGCCATCGGCGTGCCCACGATGAGCAGCAGCACAGTGGTCAGCGCCGCCAGTTCGGCGGTGAGGCGGATCGCTGTCCAATCATCAGGGGTCATCATGAGGACGCGTCTTTGGTGTGTTGCTTTCCGGCGGTCTCGTCAGTGCCCATAGCCGTAAGCCTGGATCAGCGCCTTGGCCGGCGCTGTCTTCAGGTAGGCCAGCAGGGCGGCGGCAGCGGGCTTCTTCTCGCCGGGCTTGAGCAACACCGCGTCCTGCCGGATCTCGCCGTACAACGCGGCTGGAACCAGCCAGTAAGACCCCAGCGTTGCCTTGCCGGGAACGGCCACTTGCGACAAGGCCACGAAGCCCAGCTCGGCATTGCCCGTGGCCACGAACTGCTGCGCCTGCGCGATGCTCTCGGCCGTCACCAGCTTCGGCGTGATGGCAGCGCTCAGGCCGCGCGCCTTGATCACCTCCCAGCCTGCCGCGCCATAAGGCGCGGTCTTGGGGTTGGCGATGGCCAGGTGGGCAAACTTGCCGCTGGCCAGCACGGCGCCCTGGTCGTCGACGAAGCCCGGCTGCGCGCTCCACAGCACCAGCCTGCCGATGGCGTAGGTGAAATTGGTGCCGGCCACCGCATGGCCTTCGGCGATGAGCTTCTTGGGGGTCTCGTCGTCGGCGGCGATCAGCAGCTCGAAGGGTGCGCCGGCCACGATCTGGGCGTAGAACTTGCCGGTGGCGCCGGCCGAGATCTTCAGCGTATGCCCGGTGGCCGCGCTGAAGCCTTCAGCGATCTTGGCCAGCGGCCCGGCAAAGTTGGCGGCCACCGCGACGGTGACCTCGTCGGCGTGCACTGCCGAGGTGAGCAGCAGCAACGCAGCGCCGATCAGCACCGGGCGGCGATTGAAGACGGGGTGGGGCATGTCAGATCTCCAGGCGCTTGAATGACACATCAGGCCTGGGGCACGGCCACCATCACCGAATAGGCCTTGAACACGGCGGTGGCCTCCTGGCCCACGCGCAGGCCGAGAGCCTCGACTGCATCGTTGGTGACCGAGGCCGTGACGACCGTGCCACCCGGCAGCGTCACGCCCACCATCGAGGTGACGGCACCCTTCTCGACTCGCGAGATGCTGCCGGCCAGCTGGTTGCGGGCCGACAGCTCATAACCAGCAAAATCAGTGACCAGTACCACAGCCGAAGATTTGATCAGCGCCACTGCCTCGCGCCCCTTCTTCAGCTTCATGCGCTTGGCGGCGCTGCTGGTCATGGCCGCGGTGATGCTCTGGCCGCCGCGCAAGGTGATCGACACCTGCGTGCTCACCGGGCCAGCCTCGATGGCGACAATGGTGCCGGCGAACTGGTTGCGTGCGGTGGTCTTCATGCGCATTCTCCGAAGGGTGCCGGCCAGGGCCGGCTGTTGCAGGATCCAGGCCTCCTGGCCCCGAAGGAACTCGCGGTGGGCGGCCTGCAGTTGCTGCCATCCCGCCAGCAAGGCGCGTGCCGACTCGGTGAGCTGTGAGCCGCCTCCATGCAGGCCACCGGTGACGCGCTCGGTGAGTGGCTCGTGCGCCAGGTTGGAGGCCGTCTCCAGCAGCAACCAGGCGCCACGGTAGCTGTAGCCGGCGGCCTTGGCCGCGCGATTGATCGAGCCCGTGGTGGCGATGGCCTCCAACAGCGCAAAGAAGCGCGCGTCCAGGCGGCCGGCCAGCGCCAGCTCGCCCGTGAGCAGGCTGGCATCGGCTTGGGCGGCTTGTCGGGCCATCGCCTTGGGCAGCGATGATCAGCCGGACAAGCCGCACGTGGCGGGCCCGATCGACGAAGCTGGCAGAAATTGTGGGCTTGCCGACATGCGGGCTGTCGCCTTTGTGCGCTGTGTAGTCAAGTTTATAACCATGCAGGGCACTACAGCAAAGCGCATGCCAGGCCTCGGTAGGCCGGGCCTGGCGGGAAACGCATGGTTCAGTGGCGGTGCGCAGCCGCGCCGCGGTGGCTCAAGCGCGGGCGGCGCTGGCTTCCAGCTTGAACACCCTCACCACCGATTCGAGGTGCACGGCCTGCTGCTGCAAGGCCTGCGTGGCGGCGCTGGCTTCGTCCACCAAGGCGGCGTTGCGCAGCGTCACGCTGTCGATCTGGGTGATGGACTGGTTCACCTGTTCGATGCCGCTGATCTGCTCCTGGCTGGCCTGGCTGATGCCACCCATGATGTCGTTCAGGCGCACCACGCTCTGCACCACTTCCTTCATGGTGTCGCCGGCCTGGTGAACCAGGCGCGTGCCGGCCTCCACCTCGCCCACCGAGGCGCCGATGAGGGCCTTGATCTCGTTGGCCGCCGAGGCCGAGCGCCGCGCCAGCATGCGCACCTCGGCCGCCACCACGGCAAAGCCGCGGCCCTGCTCGCCAGCGCGTGCGGCTTCCACCGCCGCGTTGAGCGCCAGGATGTTGGTCTGGAAGGCGATGCCGTCGATCACGCCGATGATGTCCGAGATGCGCCGCGACGAGGTGTGGATGGATTCCATCGAGCCGATCACGCGCGTCACCACCTCGCCCCCCTTCACCGCCACCTCAGAGGCCGAGTTGGCCAGCTGGTTGGCCTGGCGCGCGCCGTCGGCGTTCTGCCGGGCGGTGTCGGTGAGCCGGGCCATCGAGGTGGCCGCCTCCTGCAGGGCCAGCTTCTGTGATTCGGTGCGTGCCGAGAGATCGCCATTGCCGCTGGCCAGTTCGCCCGACGCGGTGGCAATGGTCTCGCTGCCCACGCGCACCTGGCCCACCACGCCCACCAGGCTCTCGCTCATGTCCTTGAGCGCCTGCAGCAGGTGGCCGGTCTCGTTGCTGGTCTCCACACGGATCGGCTGGGTGAGATCGCCCGCCGCGATGCCGCGCGCGATGGCCACGCCTTGCTCCAGCGGCCGCGTCACCACCTTCTGGATGAAGGGGTAGATCAGCAGCAGCACCGGGATGCAGGTGACGATGGCCGCGATGATGGACTTGGCCCGTTGCTCGGCCAGCGCCGCATTGGATTCGTCCAGCGACATCTTCATGCTCACCACGCCCAGCACGGCGCCCTCGGGCACCTGGTGGCAGGTGGTGCAATCCTTGCCGAGGTAGGCCTTGCCGGCCAGCGCGGGGCGCACGGCGCGCAGGTACTCGCCCTTCTGGTCGGTTTCGACGATCACCTCCTCCTTGCCGGAGGCCAGCACGCGCTGCTCCAGCGCATCGGCGGCGGACTCGGCGCCCGCCTGGCCCGGCCCGAAGATCTTGGTGACGTTCTCGCCGCGCACCACGCGCACATCGCGGATGGCGTTGAGCTGCTTGATCTGGTCGAGGAACACGCCGCGCTGCGCCATGGTGCCGGTCACCATCATGCCGGTGAGGCCGGCCATCGTGGCCTGGTGCATGCTGAGCGAGAAGCTGCGCGCCTGGTCAATGGCGGCGGCGCGGTTGGCCCGCGCCTCCCAGGTGATGACGCCAGCCCAGACCACGGCCAAGGCCGCGCCGATGGTGACCAGCAACTGGACCCAGATTTTTGAATTGATCAGGCGCACGACAGTTTCCTCGGCAGTGTTCCGAACGGCCACGCGGACAGGGCTGACCACCGTGGCTGTCGGGTTTCACGACCTCGTCATCTTCGCGACTCCAGCCCGCCCCCATGCTCCGAAAAGGGGCGCCATTCAGGTTCAGCCTTGCCTCAAGCCCATCGAAGCTGCGGCCGAAGGCACATCAGCCCACCAGCAGCCGGGCACCACCATCGGCCTGCGCCACCCGGCCCACGGTTGCCGCCGCCGCGAAGCCATGCCGGGCAAAGATCGCCAGCACCTCGCCCAGCGCCGCCGGGGCGCAGGACACCAGCAGGCCGCCGCTGGTCTGCGGGTCGGTGAGCAGGGCCTGATCGGCGGCCGCAAAGCCATCGGGCAGCGCCACGTCCGCGCCATAGCCGGCCCAGTTGCGGCCCGAGGCGCCGGTGACCAGGCCCTGCGCGGCCAGCTCGCGCACGCCGGGGTGCAGCGGCACGGCGGCCCAGTCGATCTGCACCTGGCAGCCCGAGCCCTTGGCCAGCTCGAGCGCATGGCCGGCCAGGCCGAAGCCGGTGACATCGGTGAGCGCATGCACGCCCTCCAGCGCCGCCAGCTCGGGCCCGGGCGTGTTGAGCTGCGTGGTGCTGGCGATCATGCAGGCGTAGCCCTCCGCACTGAGCCGCTCCTTCTTCAACGCGGCGGACATCACGCCCACGCCCAGCGGCTTGCCCAGCACCAGCACATCGCCAGGCCGCGCGTCGGCATTGCGCTTGACGCGCTTGGGGTGCACCAGGCCCAGCGCCACCAGGCCGTAGATGGCCTCCACCGAATCGATGGTGTGGCCGCCGGCGATCGGAATGCCCGCCGCGCGGCACACCGAGGCGCCGCCCTCCAGCACGCGGCCGATGGTGGCGGTGGACAGCACATTGATCGGCATGCCCACCAGCGCCAGCGCCATGATCGGCCTGCCGCCCATCGCATACACATCACTGATGGCATTGGTGGCGGCGATGCGGCCGAACTCGAAGGGGTCGTCGACGATGGGCATGAAGAAATCCGTCGTCGCGATCAGCGCCTGCTCGTCGTTGAGCTGGTAGACGGCGGCGTCGTCGGCCGTCTCGATGCCCACCAGCAGCTCCTTGGGGATGGGCATCGCGGCCGTGCCCTTGAGGATCTCGGACAGCACGCCCGGCGCGATCTTGCAGCCGCAGCCGCCGCCGTGGGACAGCGAGGTCAGGCGGGGTTCGGCGGGCATTGCGGCAGCGGTCATGGCGTGTCTTTCGGTCATCAAAGCAATTCGGCCAGCAGCTGCAACAGCGTCTGCCTTTCGTGGTCGGGGTGAAACAGCGGGGCGCGGCGCGCGCACTGGGCCCGCAAGGCCGGCAGCATAGCGGCATCGTCGCGGGCGCGTTGCAGCAGGGCCGCCAGGCCGGCGGCGTCGCCCCAGTCGAAGCAGCCGGCGTAGTCGGTGCCCAGCAGGCCCAGGTTGCCGGCGATGCGCGAGGCGAGCACCGGCGTGCAGGAGACCACGGCCTCGATCACGGCCTGCGCGCCGCCTTCCATGCGGCTGGGGTGCACCAGCACATGCGCGGCCTGGATGCGCGCGCGGGTGGCCGCGTGGGGCAGGGCGCCGAGCCAGCGGTAGTGGGGGCATTGGCTCATCAACTCACGGGCATGACTCGCAAGATGAGCGTCCAACTCGCCGCCGATGTGATCGAGCAGGATGTCGCCGCGCCGGGCCAGCAGACGGGCGGCCTCGAAGTAGGTCTGCGGCGATTTCTCCTCGCGCAGGTGGCCCACCATCACGGCGCGCAGGTGGCGCGTGGTCTTGGGGCGGGCTTGCCGCGAGGGGCTGGATTGCAGGCACACGCGGCCCTTGGCCTGCAGCGGCCCGGGCAGCTGCGCGAGGCCCAGTTCGTTGAGCACCACCAGGCGGTCGGCCAACTGCAGCGAGCGCTGCGCTGCAGCGTCGTCGGCGATGTCGCGGTACAGGTCGGTGCCGGTGAGCACCAGCAGCAGCGGGCGCGTCGGGTGTGCCGCGCGCCAGGCCAGGATCGAGTCGGCCGAGCGGCGCGCGTGCAGGGCGATCATCAGGCCCTCGTCACCCGCGGCCCATTGGCGGCACAGCCGAACCCGATAATCGGCGCGCAGAAACCGCGCCCAGCGCTGCGCCGTTTGCCAGTTGCCGTTGTTGTCCGTTGCCGAGGCGGGCGTCACGAGTGCGAGGGTGGGCGGGCGCATACCGGGCTTATTGACGCTGACACGATGAGCAGATCACGATGAGTTTGCCGATGTCCGATGCCGTGCGCGCAGCGCGCCTTGGCGGCCGCGCCGAGCTGGCCCAGGCCCTGGTCGAGGCGCGGGCCGAACTGCTGCAAGTGTGGCAGGCCTTCGATCGCGCGCTGGGCGCAGCACGCTTCGAGGTGCGCTACCTGCCCGAGCTGAACCCGCCGCTGTGGGAGCTGGGCCATGTGGCCTGGTTCGAGGAGTTCTGGATCGGCCGCAACCCGCTGCGCGCACACGGCGTGGCCGCCGACCCTGAGGTGGCGCGCGCGGCCTCGTTGTTGAGTGGCGCAGACGCGCTGTACAACTCCAGCCGCGTGCCCCACACCCGGCGCTGGCACCTGGACCTGCCCGATGCGCGCCGCACGCTGGCCTATGCCGCGGCGGTGCGCCAGCGCACGCTCACTTTGCTGGCCAGCACGCCCGAGAACGACGCCGCGCTGTACTTCCACCGCCTGGCCCTGCACCACGAGCAAATGCACCGCGAGGCCTGGGTCTACATGGCGCAGACGCTGGGCATCTCGCTCGATGGAGCCTTCGAGCGCACTGGGCCCGCGCCCGTGTTGGCCGAAGGCGAACTCCAGGTGCCCGCGCACACGCAGCGCCTGGGCAGCGAGGGCGCCGGCTTCGCCTTCGACAACGAGCTGCCCGCCCACCACCAGCCCATCGAAGCCTTCACGATCGACCGCGCCCCCGTCACCTGGGCCCGCTACCTGCCCTTCATCGAGGCCGGAGGCTACGACGACGCGCAGTGGTGGACGCCCGAGGGCTGGGCCTGGCGCGGCGGCCATGGCCATGCGCGCCCGCGCTACCTCACCCGCAACGACGAGGGCGCCTGGCAGCAGGCCCGCTTTGGCCAGTGGGTGCCGCTGCAGGCCGACACACCGGCCCTGCATCTGAGCCAGCACGAAGCCCAGGCCTGGTGCCGCTGGGCCGGCCGCCGTCTGCCCACCGAGGCCGAGTGGGAGGCGGCTGCGCTGCGTGCGGCCAGCGAGGGCGAGGCCTTCGATTGGGGCCAGGTGTGGGAGTGGACGGCCAGCCCCTTTGCGCCCTACCCGGGCTTCGAGCCGCATCCCTACCGCGACTACTCGGCACCCTGGTTCGATGGCCGCCCGGTGCTGCGCGGTGCGTCCTTCGCCACCGCCGCGCGGCTGCGGCATCCGCGCTACCGCAACTTCTTCCCGGCCGGGCGCAACGATCTCTTCGCCGGCTTCCGCAGCTGCGCCGTGTAGGCGCGGGCCCGGTTCAAGCGGCCTGCGCGGCGAACACCGCAAACCAGCCGCGGTCATCGGTCCAGCAGCGCACGGCGCCGAACCCGGCCTCTTCGAGCAGCGCGCTGAAGCTGGCGGGGCTGTACTTGTAGGAGTTCTCGGTGTGGATGCGTTCGCCGGCGGCCAGGGCGCGCTGCCCACCGGGCCAGCGCAGGCTGAGCGCGCGCCGCGCCTGCAGGTGCATCTCGATGCGCTGCAAGGCCTCGTCGTACAGCGCCACGTGGTCGAAGTCCTCCACCTGCGCATCGGTGCCGAGCAGGCTGTTCAGTCGGCGCAGCAGGTTGCGGTTGAAGGCCGCGGTCACCTGCAAGGGATCGTCGTAGGCCCGCTCCAGCACCGGCTTGGGCTTGACGCAGTCCACGCCGATCAGCAAGGCGCCGCCGCGGGCCTCGCGCCGCGCATCGCGCAGGAAGCCCAGCGCCTGGGCGGGGCTGAAGTTGCCGATGCTGCTGCCCGGGTAGAACAGGACGCGTTCGGTGGCGGGCAGGCCCTCGTCCAGTGTGGTGGGCAGTTGCAGGCGGGCCGAGAAATCCAGCCCCACGCCCCACATCGGCAGCTGCGGGTGACGCTGCTGCAGGCTGGCCAGGGTTTGGCGCAGATAGGCCACCGAGATGTCCACCGCCACGTAGGCGCTTGGCGCCAGGGCCTCGAACCAGGCGGCGGCCTTCTCGCAGTTGCCCGCGCCCAGGTCCACCAGCGTGCGGCCGCGCCCCACCGCGCTGGCGATGGCCTCGCGGTGCGCCTCGAAGATGGCGCGCTCGGTGCGCGTGGGGTAGTACTCGGGCAGCTCGGTGATGGCATCGAACAGGCGCGAGCCCAGCGCGTCGTACAGAAACTTCGGTGCCACGTGCGCCACGGGCGCGAGCAGCCCGGCAGCCAGCTCGGCACGCGCGGCGTCATCGTCTTCCTGGTGGAGCTGCAGGAACTGCGGGCTGCGCATGGTGTGGGGTCTCGGCGGGGGCGGGTGGCCGCGCAGTATCGCCAATGACGGACCTGCGTGGCGGCAAGACCCGCTGCGGCCTGCGTTCGGCATCCCATCGCTAAGATGCACGCGCACCCGACCCGTGATCGCGCCGGCGCACGAGCGGCAAGGCGCCGATGGAGATGCTGCATGCAGGAGAACCCCATGAACTTGAGCGAGCGCTACCGCGCCATCCGGGCGCGCTCGCGGCAGCTGGCCGCGCCGCTCAGCGAGGCCGACTGCCAGGTGCAGTCCATGCCCGACGCCAGCCCCATCAAGTGGCACCTGGCGCATGTCACCTGGTTCTTCGAGACCTTCGTGCTCGAGCGCTTCGAGCCCGGCTTTGCGCCGCACCACCCGGCGTATCGCGTGCTCTTCAACAGCTACTACAACGGCGTGGGCGAGCAGCACCCGCGCGCGCAGCGCGGCCTGGTCACGCGGCCCGGCCTGGCCGAGGTGCTGGCCTGGCGCGAGGCGGTGGATGCGCGCATCGGCGCCTTGCTGGCAGACACGCCCGATCCTGATCTGGCCGCGCTGGTCGAGCTGGGCCTGCAGCACGAGCAGCAGCACCAGGAGCTGATGCTCACCGATGTGCTGCACCTGCTGTCGTGCAACCCGCTGGCGCCGGTGTATCGGCCGCGCCCGCCTGTTGCATCTGTGTCGCCAGTGGCCTTGGCCTGGGTGACGCCCGCCTTGCCGGCGGACGCGCAGGGTGGTGGTGGCCTGGTCGAGATCGGTCATGCGGGCGGCGGCTTCGCGTTCGACAACGAGACGCCGCGACATCGGCAGTTTCTGCGCCCTTACGCGCTGGCCAATCGCCTGGTCACGCAGCGCGAATGGGCATGCTTCATTGCCGACGGCGGCTACCGAGACCCGCGCTGGTGGCTGTCGGCCGGCTGGGACTGGGTGCGCGCCAATCGCGTCGAGGCGCCGCTGTATTGGCGGCGCGAATCCGCTCAATTGGAAAGTTGGCATCTGTTCAGCCTGCACGGCCTGGCGCCCATCGAGCCCGATGCGCCCGTGGCGCACATCAGCTGCTTCGAGGCCGACGCCTTTGCGCGCTGGTGGGCGGCGCAGCACGCCACGCCAGGCCTCGGGCCGGCCCGCCTGCCCACCGAAGCCGAATGGGAGCATGCCGCCGCGCCGCTGGAGCGCGATGCGGTGCCTGGCGCCAACCTGGCCGATCCCGATCCCGGCCACGCGCCCGACCGTGCGCTGTGCCCCTGGCCGGCCAGGCCCGGCGTGGCGGGCCTGCAGCAGCTGTTTGGCGACGTGTGGGAGTGGACCGCCAGCGCCTACAGCGCCTATCCGGGCTTCAGCGCACCACCGGGTGCGCTCGGCGAGTACAACGGCAAGTTCATGGTCAACCAGACGGTGCTGCGCGGCGGCTCCTGCGCCACGCCGCGCGACCACATCCGCGCCAGCTACCGCAACTTCTTCCCCACCGACGCGCGCTGGCAGTTCAACGGCCTGCGCCTGGCCTGCGATCGGCTGGACTGAAGGCCCGGCCCATGACTGTCGCAACGCTGCCCCGCCTGGGCCTGCTGTTCAACTACGACTGGGACGCGCTGGGCTTTGCGCTGCACGCTGATCGCTTCGCCTTTGACAGCGCGGGCTTCGATCTGTTCTCGTTCCCCAGCAATGCGCGTTTGGTGGGTTTTGATCTGCAGCGCTTTGCCCGCGCCCAGGCCAGGCGCGGCCGGCTGCGCGGCTGGGTGGGTGTGGTCTCGCACCACGAACAGTTCGGCGCCCTGGCCGCCGCCCTGGTGGCCGAGCAGCTGGGCCTGCCGGGCACCGCGCCCGAGGCCATCCTGGCCGCGCAACACAAGCTGCATGCCCGGCGTGTGATGCGCCAGGTGGTGCCCGAGGCCAGCGTGGATTTCGCTGAGCTGGAGGCCGACTACGGCGCCGAGGTGCCGCACAGCCTGCCCGGTGGCCTGCAGTACCCCGCCTATGTGAAGCCGGTAAAGGCGGCGTTCTCGGTGCTGGCGCGCGAAGTGAGTGGCCATGCTGAGCTGCACGCCCACACCCGCTTCGGCCGGCGCGAGCTGTGGGTGATCCGCCGCTTGGTAGAGCCCTTCGAGCGCGTTTGCCGCGCGCGCCTGCCCGAGGCCGGCACGGCGCACCGCATGCTGCTGGAGGCACCGGTGCGCGCGCCGCAATTCAACCTCGATGGCTGGGTGTTCCAGGGCCAGGCACACGCGCTGGGCGTGGTGGACGCGGTGATGTACCCGGGCACCCAGGCCTTCATGCGCTGGGACCACCCCAGCCGCCTGCCTGGTCTGGTGCAGCAGCGCGCGTTGGCGGTGGCGCAGAAGTTCCTGGCGGCCATCGGCTTCACGCACGGCCTGTTCAACATGGAGTTCTTCTTCGATCCCGCCACCGAGCGGCTCACGGTGATCGAGTTCAATCCGCGCCTGGCCTCGCAGTTCGGCGACCTGTATCGGCGCGTGCAAGGGCGCGATCCGCACGCCATGTCCATCGCGCTGGCGCTGGGGCAAGACCCCGCGGCCCTGCCGTGCACCGCGCCCACGGCCGGTGCGGCGGCGAGCCTGGTCTATCGCGCATTCTCGGCGTCCAGCGTGCCGCGCATGCCCAGCGCCCACCAGCGCGCCGCACTGGCTCACGAGTTTCCCGATGGCCTGTTGTTCACCCTGCCCAAGCAGGGCCACAGCCTGGCGCGAGATTTCAAGTGGCTGGGCAGCCACCGCTATGGCATCGTGCACCTGGGTGGCCGCGATGCCGCCGAGCTGCGTGCACGCGCGCACCGCGCCAGCGCGCTGCTGGACTGGCCGACCCCTTTTCTGGATGCGCCCGCCACCGAACACCCCGCAACCGGCGCGCCTGCGGCACACTGGCGCCCGCCCGCCCTGACCCCCACCGGAGCACCGCCATGATCGCCAAGCCCCTCGCGCGCTTCACCCGCCTCCTGCACCTGGTGGCCGTGCTGCTGCTGGCCGGCGCCGCGCTGGGCGGCTGCTCGGCCATGCAGGCGCAGAACCCCAGCTCGGCGCTGAAGCCCGTGAACGCCGTGCCCGAGGGCGAGGCGCGCCTGATGCTCAAGGGCCACGACGTCGTCGCCTACTTCACGCAGGGCCGCCATGCGCTGGGCCAGGCGCAGCACACCAGCGTGTACGAGGGTGTGAGCTTTCGTTTTGCCAGCGCCGAGCACAAGGCGCTGTTCGATGCCGCGCCGGGCAAGTACCTGCCGCAGTTCGGCGGCTTCTGCGCCAATGGCATCGTCTACGGCATCCCCTGGGGTGGCGACGCCGACACCTGGCGGATGATCGACGGCAAGCTCTACATCTTCGGCGGCCAGGGCTCGAAGGACGCCTTCGAGCTGGATGTGCCGCGCAACCTGGCGCTGGCCAACCAGTATTGGGCCTCCGAGGTGGCTGGCAGCAACAGCTTCGTGCAGCGCACCTGGCGCCTGGTGATGCGCGTGCCGCACTACAAGAGCGGCGAGGAACTGGCCCGCGCCGTGGCGGCGGCCAAGGCCGGTGGCAAGCCTTGAGCCCGCTGGGCTGATGCAGGCCCTGGGCGTGCCGCCCGAGGCCGAGAGCGCGCCCCTGTGCTCGCGGCGTCGCGCGTTGCTGGCCGTGGCCGGCACCGCCCTGAGCGGCTGTGCGCTGAACGCCGACGACGACCATGCCGGGCCCGACGCACCCGAGGCCGTGCCCCTGCCCGGGCCGGTGGGCACGGCCTGGGTGTTCAGCTCCGGCGGCCCGCGCGGCTTTGTGCACGTGGGGGTGATCAAGGCCCTGGCCGAGTTGGGCTGCCAACCCGATCTGATCGTGGGCAGCTCGGTGGGTGCCCTGATCGGCGCGCTGTGCGCAGCCGGCCTGCCGGCCGCCGAGATCGAGGCCCTCGCGCTCGATCTGCAGCCCTGGCAACTGGCTCGGTGGAACCCGGGCGCCGGCGAACGGATGAATGGCAGCGCGATGGCCGACCTGGTGCGCCAGCACGCGCGGGTGAGCCTGCTGCAGCGCCTGCCCACCCCCTTGGTGTGCGTGGCGCAGCGTCTGCGCGACGGGGCGGTGGTGGCCCTCAATCGCGGCGATCTGGGGCTGGCCGTGCAAGCCTCCTGCGCCATCGAGGGCCAGTTCACGCCGGTGCGCATCCGCGGCGAGCGCATGGCCGATGCCGATCTGCGCCTGCCCATGCCGGTGCGCCTGGCCCGCAGCCTGGGCGCGCAACGTGTGCTGGCGGTGGACGCCTCAGCGCATGAAGAGCGGGCGCCCGAGGGCTCGCAACGCTACCGCGCCGGCGACGAGCGCAAGCGCGCGCTGACGCGCCCCGATGCGCTGGCCGCCGATGTGTTGCTGCACCCGGAGTTTGGCTACTACGTGAGCTTCTCGCTCGAGTTTCGCGAGCGCGCCATCGCTGCGGGCTATCGGGCGACGATGGCACTGGCCGGGCCAATCAAGGCCTTGCACGCGGGCTGAGAGACCGATCGCAGCAGATCCCTTGCGAGGGCTATCTCGTCAACGACGCGTCCAGTTTGCCGTGCACGATGCGCTGGGCCAGCTGCCACAGCGCCAGCCGATGGGCCAGCACCAGGCCTTCCACGCCGCGGTCATCGGCGGGCACCTGCAGCAGGGCGGATTCCATGCGCGGCGGGCGCTGGCCACTCGGGTCCACCACCGACCAGCGCGCGCGCAGCAGCACGCTCAGGCGCTCTGCGTCGGACTGCAGCTCGAGCAGCTCCACGCGCAGCTGGCGTTGCACCACCAGCCCGGGCGGCAGTGGCGCGGTCCACACCTGCGATTCACCCAGCAGGGCGGCCAGGTCCTGGCGCAGGAGGCGCGGCACGCTCTCGCGCAGCGGCTCGGCCCAGCGGTAGCCGGGCAGGGCCTGCAGGCCGGCCCCGCCCTGGGGCACGAGCAGCGCGTCGCGGTCCAGGTAGTCGGGCAGGCGCACGGGCAGCATCAACTGCCAGGTGTGGGTGCTGGCCGGTATCTTGGCCGCATCGGCCTCGGGGGTGGGCAGCGGCGTGGCCGCCGGCAGGCGCACCCACTGCGGCGCCGGTGGGCTGGCGCAGGCTCCCAGGGCCGCGGCCAGGCAGAGCATGGCGATGCGGACGACGGTGCGGCGCAGGGCGGGGGTCGGCTTCATCGCAGGTTCCTTGGTGAGGTGATCGATCGTCGGCAGCGCCGCGGTCACGGTGTGGCGGGCCGACCGCGCAGCAGCGCCTCCGGGTTGCGCTCCAGCAGGTCCACGAGGTTGCGCACCGAGCGCGCGCTGCGACGCAGCTCCTGCATGGCGCCGTCGGTGTTTTGCATCAGCGCGGAGTCTTCACCCAGCGCCTGGCGCAGCGTGGCCGCGCTGCGCCCCAGCTCGTCGCTGGCCTGCTTCAGGCTGCCCAGCAGGGCGGAATCGGGTGAGAGCAGGCTGTCCACGCGGCCGGCGGCGGCGCCGATGCGCTCGGCTGCCTGGCCCACGCGGTCCACGGCCTGGCCAGTGCGGTCGGCGGCGGCGCCCAGGCCGGCCACCGCGCGGCGGGTGTCGCCCAGCGTGGCCTGCACGCCGTCGGCCAATGGGCCCAGGCGCTGATCGAGCGTGGTGCTGATGCGGGCCAGGTTGGCGCTCAGGCGCGCCAGGTCTTCGAGGCTGTGCCGGGCCTCGGGGCTGCCGAGCAACTGCTTGGCAGCCGCGGCCACGCCGGACACGTCCTTCACCAGCTGCTGCAGGTTCAGGCCCTCGAGCTGGGCCTGGATCGACGTGCGCGCGGCACCGGCCGGGATCTCGGTCAGGCCCAGGAAGGGGCTGCTGGCGAGCTGCGCGGGGGGCCGCGCCGCGCCGTCCAGGTCAAGTGCCACATACAGCTGCCCCGTGAGCAGGCTCTGCGTCTGCAGTTGCGCGCGCAGGCCTTGCTGCACCAGGGTCTTCAGGCTGGGTGGCTGCGCTGGCTTGGGGCCCTGGGCCGCGCCAAACTGGGCGCTGTCGATGCGCACCACCACCGGCACGTTGAAGCCGCCGGGGCTGCGTGCGTCGGGCTCGATGTCGATCGACGACACATTGCCGATGCGCACGCCGCGAAACACCACCGGCGCGCCCACGCGCAGCCCGTAGAGCGAGCCCTGGAAGTACAGCACCGCCTGCTCGCTGCGGCTGGAGAACAGCCCGCTGCCGCCCACCACCACCAGGCCGGCGGCCAGCAGGCCCAGGCCCACGAGGGCGAACAGGCCCACGCGCAGTGGATTGGCCTGGCGCCTCACAGCGGCTGTGCCGCGTTGCGGCCCCGGCTCAGAAACTCGCGCACCGTGGCAGGCCCTTGCTGCAACAGGGTGTCGGGGCGATCGAGGGCGGTCATGGTCTTCTCCCGTTCATCGAGGTACAGCAGGCGGTCGGCCACCGCGAAGGCGCTGTCGATGTCGTGCGTGACCATCACCACCGAGGTGCCGACGTGATCACGCAGCCGCAGTATCAGCTCGTCCAGCCGCGCCGCGTTCACCGGGTCGAGGCCGGACGAGGGCTCGTCCAGGTAGAGCAGGGTCGGGTCGAGTGCCAGCGCACGGGCGATGGCGGCGCGCTTGCGCATGCCGCCCGACAGCGCCGAGGGCTCCAGGTCGAAGCAGCCGTCCAGCCCCACCAGGGCCAGCTTGAAGCGCGCCTGCAGTTGGCGCTCGCGCGGCCCCAACGTTCCAAACAAGCGCATGGGCAGCATCACGTTGTCGCCCACGCTCATCGAGCTCCACAGCGCGCCGGCCTGGAACATCACGCCGAAGCGCCGGCGCATGGCGGCCAGGGTGTCGTCGTCGGCGTCGTAGAGATCGTCGCTGCCATAGAGGATGCGCCCGGCGCGCGGTGCCTGCAGCCCCACCAGGTGGCGCAGCAGGGTGCTCTTGCCGCAGCCGCTGGGGCCGACGACGGCCAGCACCTCGCCGCGGTGGATGTCGAACTGCAGGTCACGCTGCACCAACTGCGGGCCATGGGCGATGGTCAGCGCCTGCACCTGCACCAGCACGTCGGTGGTGGGGCGCAGCACCGTCAGAACCCCAAGGCCTGGAAGACCACGGTGGTGCCGCAGGCCGCGGTGACGATCCACACCAGCGCCTTGACCACGGCCGAGGTGGTGGCCACGCCCACCGCCTGGGCGTTGCGCCCGGCGTACAGGCCCTCGCGGCAGCCGGCCAGCGCCACCAGGCCGGCATAGAGCACGCCCTTGAACAGGCCGATCCACAGGTGCGTCCAGGTCAGCGCGTTCAGGCAGCCCTGCAGATACTCATGCGGTGGCACGCCGTACACGGCGCTGGCCGCGGGCAGGCCTGCCACCACGCCCACCACCGCGGCGCAGGCCAGCAGCGGCGGCGCCACGATGAGCAGCGCCAGCAGGCGGGGCAGCACCAGGTAGTCCACCGGGTCGACGCCGAGCGCGCGCAAGGCGTCGATCTCTTCATAGGCCTGCATGCTGGCCAGTTGCGCCGCAAAGGCCGCGCCCAGGCGGCCGGACAGGATCACGCCGGTCATCAGCCCGGCCATCTCGCGCACCATGCCCACCGTCACCACGTCGGCGATGAGCGATTGGGCGCCGATGCGGTCGAGCTGCGCGCCGCCCATGTAGGCCAGCATCAGGCCCACCAGGGCGCAGGTGAGCAGCACGATGGGCAGGGACAGCGGCCCCGTCTGGTCCACCTGGCGCAGCAGGTCGGACAGGCGCAGGTCGCTGCGGCCGCGCAGCAGCCGTCCGAGTGCCAGCAGCACCTCGCCCAGAAAGCTGATGGTGGTGAGGGCATCGGCCCACCAGGCGTGCAGGCCGCCCAGCCAGCCCTCGGCCGCCGATGACGCCGCTGCATCGCGGCCCGCCGCGGGCGTCTGGGGCGAAAGGGCTTGCTCGAGCACGGCGCGCAGGTCCTCGGGCAGGGCGTCGAGCGCGAGCGTGAGGCCGTCGCGGCGCAGCGGGGCCAGGCGGCTCCAGAGCAGGGCGGTGAGGGTGCTGTCCCAGGCAGTGAGCGCCGCAGCGTCCACCTGCAGGCGCCCATCGGGCACGGGCCAGGGCGCCGCGGGCAGCTGCGCGGCCGTGGCGCCGCGCCAATCGCCGGCCAGTTGCAGGGTGCAGCCGTCCGCGCTGCGCAGCCATTGGCTGAGGGCGGCATCGGTGGCGGGCAGCAGCGGCGTAGGCGGCATCGGCGCGATGATGCCCAAAAAAGCCCGCCCGGCGCGCGAGGTGCGCGAATTCAAGCGCCAGGGCGGCCGGCTTCGGCTGGCCTTGGGGCGCTCACAAGGCGTGCGTCACCAGCTTGAAGTCCGGATCTTCGGCAAAGTACTTCTCGGTGTAGCCCAGCCCGCGCATCAGCTTGAGCATGTTGTGGTTGTTGGCCAGCACCAGGCCCTCGATCTCGGCCAGGCCCTTGTCGCGGGCCACCTCCATGATGCTTTCCATGAGGCGCGAGCCCAGGCCCTTGCCGGCGAAATCATCGGCCACCACCAGCGAGAACTCGCAGCTCGATTGATCGGGGTTGGTGATGTAGCGCGACACACCGATGATGCGCTCGGTCTCGACGATGTCGCCGTCCGGGCCGGCGCTGCGCTCCTTGCACACCGCCACCAGGGCCATCTCGCGGTCGTAGTCGATCAGCGTGAAGCGCGCCAGCATCGCGGGCGGCAGCTCGGCGATGGACGAGACGAAGCGGAAGTAGCGGCTCTCGGGCGAGAGGTGGCGCATCAGGTCCTGCAGCATCTGCGCGTCATCGGGGTGGATGGGGCGCACGGTGTACTCGCCACCGCCGCGCATGGGCCAGACCTGCTCGTAGCGCGCGGGGTAGGGCAGGATGGCCAGGTGGTTGTAGTTGCTGCTGCGGCCGCTGGCGGCCTGCGGCGCACTGTCGATCACGATGCGCGCGTCCACCGCCACGGCGCCGGTCTCGTCGACGATGATGGGGTTGATGTCCATCTCGCGCAGCTGGGGCAGCTCGCACACCATCTCCGATACGCGCAGCAGCACCTGCTCGAGCGCATCGATGTTGACGGCGCTGGCGCCGCGCCACTCGCCGAGTGTCTCGGCCACGCGCGAGCGCTCGATCAGCCGGTGCGCGAGAAACTGGTTCAGCGGCGGCAGCTCCATCGCACGGTCGTCGATCAGCTCGATCATGGTGCCGCCCGCGCCGAAGACGATCACCGGGCCGAAGGGGTCATCCGTCACCAGGCCCACGTGGATCTCGCGG
>Ga0268298_10000366_pt1 | contig 58308 bp, 50 predicted proteins | sample WWTPWeurt_MetaG_FD_194462 | JGI IMG/M metagenome (GOLD analysis project Ga0268298, IMG submission 194462) | Activated sludge microbial communities from WWTP in Nijmegen, Gelderland, Netherland - WWTP Weurt | ecosystem: Engineered > WWTP > Aerobic digester > Activated sludge | place... | reverse complement strand
CGCCCGCTGTTCATTTACTCCGACGCCGCCATCATTCAAGCCAAGCCCCAGGTTGCCGCTTTCATCAACTTCTTCCTGAGCTTTGTCAACGAAGAAATCATTGATGTTGGTTACTTCCCCGCCAGCGTCGACTCGCTCGATGCTGCCAAGCAAAACTGGACCGATGCAACCACCGCCAAGGTCGGTGTAACGCTTCCTGACGTTGACCCCGCTTCAGTCAGTGGTGACCTCATCGCCGCCGGTTCATCCACCGTCTATCCCCTGGCCGAACGCATGGCCGAGCGCTTCAAAGACGAAGGCTTCGCTGGCAACATCACCATCGACAGCATCGGTTCTGGCGCTGGTTTCGAGCGCTTTTGCAAGACCGGCGAAACCGATATCGCCACCGCTTCCCGCAAGATCAAAGACAGCGAAGTTGAAAGCTGCACCGCCATCGGCCGCACCCCAGCTGAATTCCGGGTAGGCACCGATGCCCTGGCCATCGTCGTCAGCACGGAGAACGATTTCGCCAAAGACGTTACCCTCGAAGAACTCGCCAAGATATTCTCGATGGATGCCGCCAAGTGGTCTGATGTGCGCGCCGAATGGCCCAACGAAGACATCCTGCGATTCTCCCCCGGCACCGACTCTGGCACCTTTGACTACTTCGTCGAAGCCGTCATGGCCCCTGCCTATAAAGTCGATGACAAGGCCAACATTCCAGCCGGCGAAAAAGCCATCCTCGACGCCGCCAACATTCAGTTCTCCGAAGATGACAACGTCCTGGTTCAGGGTGTGGAAGGCTCCAAGTACGCCATCGGCTATTTCGGTTTTGCCTACTACAACGAAAACTCCGACAAGCTGAATGCCGTCATGGTCGGCGGCGTTGAGCCCACCGAAGTGACCGCCGAAAACGGCGAATACAAACTGGCCCGCCCGCTGTTCATTTACTCCGACGCCGCCATCATTCAAGCCAAGCCCCAGGTTGCCGCTTTCATCAACTTCTTCCTGAGCTTTGTCAACGAAGAAATCATTGATGTTGGTTACTTCCCCGCCAGCGCCGACTCGCTCGATGCTGCCAAGCAGGCTCTTCTGGATGCCTTGAAATAACAAACGAAACCAATTTCAAGCCCTACCAGCCGTCAAGATAAGCGATTTTTGGGTGTTTTTGGGGTGGCTCAGCCACCCCAAATAACACCCAAAATAAACTCTTTTTGAACTAAAATAGGCTGTAGGGCTTAATAATCTAAATTGTATGGAAACTAAAATGACCCGTTCTATCGCCAGAGAAACTGAAATAAACAACTTAAAGCGTCGATCTCGTCCAGGAGAATGGCTGATCCAGGGATTTCTATTTTTCTGTGGAGCATTTTCGATCTTCACAACTCTGGGCATCATTTACGAACTGGGCAAAGAGGCTTTACTCTTTTTTCGCTACGAAGGCGTCACCATCTGGGGCTTTCTGACTGGCACAAAATGGCAGCCGCAGGCCGGGTCATTTGGCATTCTGCCCCTGGTAAACTCAACAGTCATTACATCGCTGATTGCAATGGTGATTGCCCTGCCCCTGGGCCTGGCGGTCGCCATCTACCTGAGCGAATATGCCACACCAAAAGCCCGCAAGATTCTTAAACCAACCCTGGAAGTCCTTGCCGGTATCCCAACCGTTGTGTACGGCTATTTCGCCCTGACCTTCATGACCCCCCTGCTGCGTTCCATCTTTGGCAGCGACGTGGTGGATATTTACAACATGGCATCCGGCGGTCTGGTGATGGGTATTCTTATCCTGCCCCTGATTTCGTCCATGAGCGAAGACGCCCTGTCAGCCGTACCGCGCTCACTCCGTGAAGCCGCCTACGCTCTGGGAGCCACAAAGCTGGAAACAGCCGTCAAGATCGTTCTGCCGGCAGCAATTTCCGGTCTGGCGGCGGCTTTTATTGTCGGCATCTCACGCGCCATCGGCGAAACAATGATTGTCGCCATTGCAGTCGGCGCCGGGCCGAATTTCACCTTCAACCCCTTTGAAGGCGCCGAAACAATGACCGGGCACATCGTCCGGATCTCTGGCGGTGACCTGAGCTACGACACAATTGACTACAACAGTTTATTTGCAATTGGTTTGCTCTTATTCTTTATTACGTTTGGATTAAATATTATCAGCCAGAACATTGTGCGGCGCTTCCGCGAGGTTTACGAATGAGTACAAAATCACCCGGCTCTGGCCTGATTCCTTTTTTTGCAGCCAATTTGTCTGTCCGCAACCGCAGCGCAGTCATCTGGCGAGGCTTGTTCCAGCTTTCGACCGTGATTGGCATGGTAACCCTGGCCTTGCTGCTCTACACCGTGATCAACAAATCCTTTGGCCTGGTGGCAATCAACAACAAGGTCAACCCCGAAACCCTGGCAGTCAACGGCGTCCCGCTCGAACAATTGGACAAAGATACCCTGGTGAATATCCTTCAAAACAATGTTTCAAAAGGCAAATTCCGCCAGCTCGAACGAGAAATGCCAATGGCAGAACGCACTCGAGACGAGGTATACGCGCTTGTGATCGACACGGTTGTCCAGCCCAAAGACATTGTTGGCACATGGACCCTGGTCGAGTCTCTCACTCGGCGCAATGCAATCATCGCCCAGGTCCACGATGAGCATCCAGACGCCACGGTCAGCTTTCGCTCGTGGCTCAACCCCAATTTCATCAACTCGCCCCAATCTTCCGACCCGCTGGCGGCCGGGGTTCGAACTGCAGTTCTGGGCTCGCTCTTAACAATTTTGACCACAATCCTGGTTGCATTTCCAATTGGGGTTGGGGCGGCGATCTATCTGGAAGAATACGCAGAGGACAATTGGCTAAACCGCCTGCTGCAAACCAACATCACCAACCTGGCGGGCGTCCCATCCATCATCTATGGCATGCTCGGTTTGGCAATTTTTGTGCGCGGGATGGAACCAATCACCAGCGGCGCCCTGCTTGGCGGCGCCGACCCAACCACAGCCAACGGGCGCACGATCCTCTCCGCTGGTTTAACCCTGGCGCTGCTGGTCTTGCCCATCCTGATTATCAACGGGCAGGAAGCGATCCGGGCAGTGCCGAGTTCACTCCGCCAGGCCAGCTACGGGCTGGGCGCCACCAAATGGCAAACGATCTGGCACCATGTGCTCCCCAGCGCCCTCTCAGGTATTTTAACGGGCACAATTTTGGCGGTATCCAGAGCGATTGGCGAAACTGCCCCGCTGGTGGTCGTGGGAGCGGCGACCTTCATCACATTTGATCCGAGTGGACCGTTTTCAAAATTCACCACCCTCCCCATTCAAATTTATCAATGGACCTCCCGTCCGCAGAATGAATTCCGTAACATTGCGGCTGCGGCAATTTTGGTTTTATTGATTATGCTTCTCACCTTAAACGCAGTGGCTATTTTCCTGCGTAATCGTTTTCAGCGCAATTAATCCGGAGTATTTATGCCATCGACTGCTGCTCAATTGGCCATTCAGGCCAAAAATCTCAATGTATTTTATGGCGCATTTAAGGCTGTAAAAAATGTCAACCTGCCCATCGAACGCAAGAAAGTAACGGCCATTATCGGCCCTTCGGGCTGTGGCAAAAGCACTGTTCTGCGTTCCTTTAACCGCATGAACGAATTGGTGCCCTCAGCTCATATTGAAGGCGAAATTCTTTTCAATGGCCAGAATATCTATGCTTCGGATGTGGATCCTGTCGAAGTTCGCCGGCGGATTGGAATGGTCTTTCAAAAGCCCAACCCATTTCCCAAAACAATTTACGAGAATGTTGCCTGGGGCGCCCGTCTGAACGGGTTTCGCGGCGGCGTTGGACGCCCGAATATGGATGAGTGGGTTGAGCAGTGTCTACTCAAAGCGGCGCTGTGGGATGAAGTGAAGGACAAGCTGCACCAGAGCGGTTTATCGCTGTCTGGCGGTCAACAGCAGCGGCTGTGCATTGCCCGGGCGATCGCCGTTCAACCTGAGATTATCCTGATGGATGAGCCGGCCTCTGCCCTTGACCCCATCGCTACCCTCAAAATTGAGGACCTGATGCATGAATTGGCCCAGGAATACACCATCATCGTCGTCACCCATAACATGCAGCAGGCGGCGCGGGTCTCAGATTTCACTGCCTTTTTCACCATGGACGAAGACCGCTCGGGCATCCTGGTGGAATTTGGCCCCACTACCCAAATATTTACAACCCCAACAGACGACCGGACCGAAGGATACATCACAGGTAGATTTGGATAGTTCTTTGTTGCACTCGCCAATTTCCAGGTCGGACCGCATGAATTAACGCTTTTCTACAGGTATTAAAAAATTATGAACGTCCATTCTTCTCGTGAAACATTTGACCGCTCTCTCAAAAAATTGCTCGATCAGGTTTTGATTCTTGGCAGCATGGTAGAACAGGCTGTTCTCGAGTCAATGCGAGCGCTGCAAGATCGCGATTTTGTGGTTGCCCGCCGCGTGTACGAAGCTGACCAGCGGATTAATGAAAAACGCTATGCCATCGAACACGAGTGCATCATCCTGATCGCCACCCAGCAGCCAATGGCGCGGGATGTGCGCCTGCTGGCCGCTGTCCTCGAAATCATCACCGAACTGGAACGGATTGGCGACTATGCCAAAGGGATTTGCAAGATCAACATCCTGATGAATGAGGAACCTGTCCATCAGCCGACGCTGCTCTCTTTGCAGCAGATGGCCGATATCGGCACGGACATGCTGCGCCGCTCTCTGGATGCCTTTATCACCCTGGATGTGCAAGTCGCCCGCGCCCTGCCCAAAGAAGACAATGCGGTTGACGCGCTGTACAACAACCTTTACCGTACTCAGCTTGCCCAGATGATGGCTGACCCATCTTCTATTGATCGCGGCAACCATCTTTTGTGGGCTGCCCATAATCTGGAACGCCTGGCAGACCGGGTTATCAATATTTGTGAACGGATTGTCTATGTCTCAACCGGCGAAATGAAAGAATTGGATTCCCCTGACGTTGTCGATTTGTAACCCGAAACAAAAAACATGCAAAAAGTGGCGGCTGTTGATGAAACAGCCGCCACTTTTTGGGTGTCATTCGTAGACAACGCCATTGCTCTGGCACATATCCGATTCGTCTATTGTTTAAGCCAGTTTTGAACCGCGGTCCTGATTTGCTCTCGCACCTGCCGGAATTTCTCCAATTTATCTGCTGCCGAGCCCTGAAACGCGGCCGGATCTTCAAAACCCCAATGTAAACGAACCCCCATGCCCGGAAAAACCGGGCATTTTGCTTCGGCCCGATCGCACACCGTAATCAGATAACCGAAGTGCTCTTTGCCCAGGTATTGGATGAGGCTTTTAGAATAATGGCCACTCATATCCACGCCGATTTCTTCCATTACCTGAACCGTCAGTGGATTGAGAACAGATGGCTCAAGACCGGCGCTGTACACATCAAACCGGTCGCCGCCATATTGGCGCAGAAAGGCTTCGGCCATTTGACTGCGAGCCGAATTTCCTGTGCACAGAAAAAGTACCTTGGATTTATTCACGAGCTGCTCCACTTAATTCCATAGCCGGGATCTCGGTTTGAATAGCCTCGCCAATTGATTGCTGCTGGTCATCAGTCCAATCCCAGGAGTTCAGATCAGGAATGGCTGTATAGGCTGTAAGGTCAAGCTGGATTGGGGTAATTGAAACACAGCCCTCTGCCAATACGCCAATATCTGTGCCGCGATCCGGGATACCTGTGGGCAAATCGCCTACGGTCCAATAGTAGGGCTTGCCGCGCGGATCCAGGCGCTGATCAAGCTTGTCGTGATAAACCCGCAGCCCCTGGCGGGTGATGCGAAGACCGTTCAATTGTTCAAAAGGCAGATAAGGGACATTCACATTCAAAAGGATGTTGGGCGCCAGACCGTGCTTCAAGACCGACTGGGCTATCACCCGCGCAATCCGGGCAGCCGCCCTGTAATCCGCCGGACCAACCAGGCTTTCCGGCGATTCCAGCGACATCGCAATCGCCGGGAATCCCCAAATGGCTGCCTCCATTGCCGCTGTAACTGTACCAGAGTAAGTCACATCGTGCCCAAGGTTGGCATAAGGGTTAATCCCGGACACTACCAAATCAATCTTTTCTTTGATGAACCCGCAGACGGCCAGGGCAACACAGTCGGAAGGAGCTCCATCGCTCGCCCAGCCCTTGATCTGTTCACTCAGGTGGACTTCCTTGACACGCAGCGGCCGGTCCAGGGTCTTGACATGCCCCGACGCCGACCAGTTGCGATCCGGGGCAAGAATACTGACCTTGCCCAACTTGCTCATTTCTTCCGCTAGGGCCAACAGGCCCGGGGCAGTAATACCATCATCGTTGGTGACTAAAATATGCATTGTGTTTTACCTTCTTCATAACCTCTCAATCAGGTGGGGTGTTGGTTGAGGAGATACCTTTCTCGATATTATTCGTAAACGAATAGACTTTATAGCTTGAATGATATCGGAGTTGGGTCATTAAATGGCTAACAAGGCGTTAAAAGTCTGTCAACATTTGGTTAAAACAGTCCGTGGCTGCGAACCGTCAGTTTGGAATAAAAAAAATGGGTGGCTGCAGCCACCCATTTTTTTATTCCAAACGGCCATTATTTAGGTTTGTTGAGCTCATCCCCCAAAAACCGCATCCGGCTGATCATAATCTTCATCACACTGATCGCAAAATAAGGCGTCTCTTGCACCAGAAATAAAAATCGTTTTTCATTCACCACGGCAAGTTTACATCTGGTTTTTGCAACCGCATCGGCGTTGCGCGGGGCCGAGTCGATAATCGCCATCTCGCCAAAAAACTCACCTGTTTTAATCGAGATCAGAACACGCTCCTGGTGAACAATTTCCACTTCGCCCTCTAAAACAACATACATCTCGTGTCCTTCATCACCTTCGTGAAAAATCACCTGACCAGGTTCGAAAAACACGGCATCGGAATCGACTCGTTTGAAAAAATTAAGAACTGTCATTTACTGCGATCTCCTATACAAATAAATATTTTTTACCATCGACACATAAAACGAGGCAGGAATAATCAAGACGCCCCTAATCTTCTTCAACCAGACTTGAGATCGCAGTTTCAATTTCCTGAATTGTTTGGGTAACAGAATCATTAATCGCCTGGCTGAATAACATTTCGTTGATCGCCCTGCTCGCCATTTTACGCTCATCATCCAAAAAGGCGCGCTCAAGCAGTCCGCAGGCCCGCAGCAGGCTGAGCAAAGCAATATCGCGTTTTTGAAATTCATCCTGGGCAAGAACAATCCCGCGCAAGCGTTTGATCAATTGGGATTTAGCAGACGCCTTCGTCGCTGTCTTGAGCGGAAAAGGAATTACCCACACAAGCCGATCATCATCCTGTGTAAAAACACTTTTTTGGATCAGCTTTTTTGTGATCTGCTTGCGAGTTTTGTCTGATTTCTGGCTGATCAGATTAAGCCAGTACCCGAACTTATGGACTTTCTCTTCCGCTGCCAAAAGGTCAAGCGTCTCGGTCAACAGTTCATCATCGCTGATCGGCTGTTGATCCACCACCTGCAGGCGGTGATTATCGGTGTTTTGAATTTTCCCTAACAAAGCCAGCTCAGCCAACAGGGCTCCAACCAGCCCAAATTTCAGTCGTTCGGTGGTTGTTTTTATCTGAACGCCTTTGGCTTCATGAATAGACAACAGAAAAAGTTCATCAAAAAGGGTCAACATTTCGCAGCCTCATTTCAAAATTACATACAATATGTCTTACAAACCGGCAGCCAATCGCCAAGATATTCTTGACAGCTCGCTTTCGAGGTACCATCCCAATAAGCAAGGGAAGCACTTTATTGCTTCGAGTGTTAAATGACTAAAACCATTTTAAGCCCAAATCAGCTTAAATTGACTGGTTTACATGTAAACATTTGGTTAACATCTATTTAAAACAGGGCGAAAAGACCTTTTTTGCCAAAAGCCGCGAAAAATTGTTCAAAGCGCCTGCGTAATCCAGGTCGTCACCTCAGCTGTTGAGGGAATCCGGCCTGCACAGACCACCTTTTCGTTCACCACCAGGCCCGGGGTAGAAAGAATGTCATACGCCATAATTAGGTTGTAATCCGTAACCTTGACCACCTCAGCTTCGACCGCCAAATCAGCGATGACCTTGTGAGCAATTTGCTCAACCCGCTTGCAGTTGGCACAACCAGAACCAAGAACCTTAATTGTAAGCATAGAAACCTCCAGATATTGGATCGAAAATTTTGACCCGGCTAAAAGGCCGGGGGAAAGACATCATTTTACAGAAGCCTGGGCGGCCACTTGATGCCTCTGGTTGCGTTGGTTAATCCACCATAACCCGGCTGTCAGCAGCCCCAGGAATAAGACCAGATAAAGCAGGATCAGGCCCAGGCTGGCGCCGTCAACCCACGAGCCATAGATCAACCCTGCCAGGGTGCTGAACAGCGCAACCCAGAACACATACACCCAGGCCTTGACCCGGCCAATAATGGTGGCAGTGATCAGGATGCTCTGCAAACTGAGCTCAGGATCAGCCATCAGATAGGCCAGCAGAGGGCCGCGGTGCATCCCCAGGCTCAGAAACATCCTGGCAATCGGCACTTCAACCAGGGTCGGGAAGTACATAAAAATCCCAAAGATCACCCCGGCCAGGTTGCCGAGGAGCGTATTGCGCCCAGCAAGCGCCTCAATCCATTCGGGCTGGATCAAAACGCGGATTACACCCACGCTGAACACCCCCACAATCAACAGCGGAAAGATCTGCTTGACAAACTTCCATGATTCCCAGAGAAAATCTCGCTGCTCATCCTCGCTCAATTTCTTGCCAAGCAGCCATGCCAGCGCCCCAAGCGCCGCCAGCACCGCAAAGAACTTGCCGGTAAACAGGATATCCAGGCCGCCCGCATGTGGTTTCATCCCAAGGGCTGCAACCGCCAGCGTGAGCCCAACCATACCCAGGGCCAACCATGTCCAGCGGTTGAAACCGTCATGGATGTTCTCAATCCCCTTCCAGGAACTGAACCCAACCAGGGCCAGCAAGCCAATCAAGATTGCCCCCTGAGCGGTGACACCTTCTTCACCCTTTGCTGCGTCGTAAGGAACCAACCGGAAGAGAAAATCTTGCAGGGTATCGGCGCCTGGAATGGGCAGCGTGAGGGTTGCATAAGAGTCGGTCAGCAGCCCAACTTTAAGAGTACCGAAAAGCAGCAGCGCCACCAGGATCAGCAAAAAAGCCAGAGTCGCTCTGCGCATGCTTTTAGGCGCCTGCCCGGCAAACAGGGCATCCGTGGCTTTATCGTGAGCCAGATCCGAATGGCGGAAAATCAACGCCATAATCAAACCAATCCCAATCCCAAATATCAGCGAGAGAAACAAACGCGCAAAAGCCAGATCCGGGCCAATTACGCCGCCCGTGTAAACCAGCGCCAGGATATTGGCCGCCGGCGCAAAAAACAAGAAAGTAATGGCTGGCCCAAGCCCGGCGCCTTTTTTATAGATGCCTGCAAACAATGGCACAATCGTGCATGAGCAGACTGCCAGCAGGGAACCGGCCAGAGCCGAGGCTGGATACGAAATATACTTGGGTGTGCTGCGCCCTAAAAAGCGGGTGACAGCCTCTTTGGGGATGAGGGCCGTCATCGCCCCGGCGATATAAAACGCCGGCACCAGGCACAAGAGCACATGTGCAGCCAGATAAGCAGCCAGGTTTCCCAGCCCACTCTGGAGCAGCTTGAGGATGAAATCGACAATATTCATTTGATCTCCTAAAATATTCGACTTTTTGAATATGATTTAGCAAAAATTATGGGTGGCTTCTGACCACCCAGGGATTCTTTATTTACTGCGCAGGTCTTCGAGCTTGAGCAAAACCTGGGCAGGGGCAGCCACCGGTTCACTGTCTGCATGACACTTGGGACAAGGGCAGGCATCTGCCGCCTCCCGCAGCGGGCGGGCATGATCCACCCGATCTGCACCGTAAAACAAGTTCAGCGCATCCAGGACCGGGGCAATTTTGGGCTCAACAATTCGATAAAAAATATTCCAGCCGTCACGCCGGTCCTGAACCAGACCAGCATCCCGCAAAACCATCAACTGCTGCGAAATATAAGCCTGGCGCAGCCCCAGAGTCGCCTCCATATGACAGACACACTCTTCACCCTGGCTGAGGATATTCAATATCGCCAGCCGGGTGGGGTGCGCTAAGGCTTTCAACAATCTGGTTTGAGCTTCATAATCCATTGGACATTCCTGGGCACATCATATTCAAACATCTGAATATACTATAGCACTTTATGTAATCCAGGTCAAGTCCAATTTCAGCGGTTAATCCTGGGCGATCAGGCGCACATCCGGGAAATAGACCGTCGGGAAGGAAAAATTCATCTGCGCAAACTTCCAGCCGGCGGGCTGACGCACCACAACAGCCGTCAGGCGCAGAGGCCAGATGAACTTCTCCCCGCGCCGCAGTTCATAGACCGTATTGGCGCCGCCTCGCAGAATATAATGCAGCTTTTCTTCGGCGCTTATTCCGGGCCGCTCAATAAACCCTTTTACAAATTCCAGGTAAGCGGCGTAGTTTTCATCCCCAATAACCTGGGTCACGGTAGCCGCCGCCGCAATCCAGCCGGCGTCCCCCAGGGCATGAATGGACACCGATTCCAGGTCCAGGCGTAAATCGCCCCAGGCTTTCCAGTCGCCGGCAACCAGCTCGCGGGCAGCAGCGCGGTCCAGGTACCACTCATCCACGCCAGGTCTGACGCCGTTGGTCCCAATCACCTCGGCATCCTGGGTAAAAAGCTCCATAAAGGCGTCAACCTGGGCCGGATCGCGCAGGACGTAACCCGTCTGAAAGGTTTGCAGCAGGGCGAAAATCTCCTGGTGTGCGTTCATCGTTTTTCTCTCCAAACTAAGTAAAACCCGGCTATCAGGCCCGCAGCCAACACCCCCCGCAGCCAATACGGAGGAAACAAAAAGGTAAAGACCAGCAGAACCAGCACCGCAGCCAGGCCAACCGCCAGAGGCTTCATCCCATCGTCACGGTTGACAAACAGCACACCGGCTGCCAGACCAATGGCAAGGGCAGTCAGCCAGACCACAATTTCATACACAGTAGAAAATCCAGAAGCTGGGCGGCCTTCGGCGCGGTCTTTTACCGTATTCAAAGACTTCAACTCCATGACCACATCAGGAATTTCAATCAGCGTGGTAATGAACGGCGGCAGATCAAAACTCTCGCGCACAATCAGCCGGGTATGGGCGGCATCAACCGGGATCAACCCCAACATAAACGTCCAGACTGGCTTGCCAGTTTCGTCTTTAGACTGCCAGCCAAACCATTGATTGTCCTCGATCACACTGATTAAACTGGCGCAAGCATTAGCCGCCATGCAGATTGGATCGCCGATCTGGGGGTTCTGATGCTCGGCAAGGATTTGCTCAGAGCTATGGATATCGAATCCGAACAGGTTTTCCAACCAATCATAACTATACCATCCGCCGCGTCCCTGCCCCCACTGAACCAACCAGGGCCAGATTTGCTCAGGGGTGGCCGCAATCAGGATTGAGCGAGTCCAACGCGCACCAGCCAGGTCGCCCGGCATGATGCGTTGTCTGTCTTCAGCCGCCGTCCCCCAGGTCAAATGCCAGGGCCGGATGACGATATAGCCCATTACGACAAAAAGCAGGGCAATCCCCGCTCCCTTCAATAAGCGATTAATTTTTTTCTGCATGATCATCGTGCTCCTTTTTACTCAATTCAAGCCCTGATTATCCCACCATTAAAGCCAGATTTCCCCCGCCTGGAGGCCAGCCTGGCACTGGTCAAATGGACAGGAAGATCGGTTAAAATAAAGCTATCAATAAACCAGAGGAGATAAAACATGACCACAGAATTCACTCGAACTTTAGGCCGTTCCAATATCCAGACCAGCGCCCTGGGGATGGGCTGCTGGGCCATCGGCGGCCTGTTTTGGGCCGGCGAAACACCCCTGGGCTGGGGCGAAGTGGACGACAGCGAATCGATCCGGGCCATTCACGCAGCCCTCGACCTGGGTGTGACCTTCTTCGATACCGCCAATGTCTACGGGGCAGGTCACAGCGAGGTTGTCCTGGGCCAGGCCCTGGCAGGCCGGCGCTCTGAGGTGGTCATCGCTACCAAGTTCAATGCCGTGTTTGACGAATCCACCCGCCAGGTCACCGGCAGCGACTCAACCCCGGCGGGCATCCGCAAAGCCTGCGAAGCCTCCCTGCGCCGCCTGGGCACAGACTATATTGACCTGTACCAGTTCCACGACAATGGGTTCCCGGCCGAAAACGCCGGTCCGGTCCGCGACACACTGGAGCAGCTGGTGTCCGAGAAGAAAATCCGCGCCTACGGGTGGAGCACCGACCTGCCCCAGAATGCCCAATTCTTCGCTGAGGGCGAGCACTGCGCCGCCATCCAGGTCGAATTGAACATCCTGGACGACAACCCTGCCATCCTCCAAATTTGCGAGCAAGGCAACCTGGCAGCCATCAATCGCGGCCCGCTGGCAATGGGTCTGCTGACGGGCAAATATTCTGCCCAAACCGGCGTATCTGCCGATGATGTCCGCGGCCAGAAAAGCCCGGAATGGATGAAATACTTCAAAAATGGCCAGCCCAGCGCCGAATACATCCAGAAGGTTGGCGCCATCCGCGAAATCCTCACCGGCGGCGGACGTACTGTATCCCAGGGCGCCCTGGGCTGGTTGTGGGCCCGCAGCCCCAAAACCATCCCCATTCCTGGCTTCCGGACGTCCAAACAGGTTGAAGAGAATGCCCGGGCCATGGAGTTTGGCCCGCTGAGCGCGGCTCAATTCCAGGAAATCGAAACCATCCTGGGCCGTGCCGGGTAGTCCGTCAAGCATCAATCTATCGTTTGACATAACTCGAGAGGTTATCTGGAATGCTGCTTCAAAGTCAGGCTATGGAGATTCGTCCTATAACGGCCAACGAACTGGAGGCCGTCCTGCAGGTTTACCAGCAGTGCGAAGATTTTCTGGCCCTGGGGCCGGCGTCCGCCTCCATGGAAATGGTTGTGGAGGACATTGCGCTCTCCCGCCAAAACGGCGGCATCTTCAATGGGATCTATACAGCCGATGGCGGGATGATCGGTGTGATTGACTACGTGCCCGATCATTATCAGGGCGACCCGGGTGCGGCCTTTTTGGAGCTGCTCATGATCGCCGTTCCCCACCGCAGGGCTGGCATCGGCCGGGCGGTTGTCGAGGCGGTGGAGCACGAGATCCGTAAAAACCCGGAAATACACACCATCCAGGCAGGGGTTCAGGTCAACAATCCGCAAGCCGTGCGCTTCTGGCAGCAAAGAGGTTACCGCATCGTCAGCGGGCCGCAGCGCATGCCCGACCAGACCACCGTGTTTGGCTTGCGCAAAGATTTTTAAAAGAGTGTGTTTTGTGGGCTAACCCCGCAAAACACACTCCGTATCAGGCTTTTAGAGATGCTTCTCCAGCCAGGTTTCCACGTCGCCCAGCACCATCTCCCGCTCAGGCTCGTTGAAGACCTCATGGAACAGCCCGGGATAAACCTTAACCGTTTTATCTTTGGAGCTGATCTTGCCGGCCAGGAATTCGGCGCCGGAAGGCTCCACCAGCCTGTCCTTGCCGCCCTGCACGAAGAGAACCGGCAGGGAGATATTGGCCGCTTTCTGCGGCAGGGCCTGAACAGCGCCCAACATGGAGGCCCCCAGGCGGGCAGTGATTTTTCCATGCCAGACTAGAGGGTCTTCCGCACTCGCCTTGATCACAGCCGGATCCTTGCTGATCGACGTCAGGTCAAGCGCCATAATCCCGGCCTTGGGTACAATCACCGAGAGTATCTTGCCAATCGCGATCACGGCCGGTGTGATGTCAGACCCAAACTTGACTAATGGTCCGGAAAGCACCGCACCCTTCAGGCCGGCCTGGTTTTCGGTCAGGTACGTAGCAGTAATCAACCCCCCCATGCTGTGTCCAATCATGAACAAGGGCTTGCCGGGCTGCCAGCCCTTGACCATGTTCACATAGGTCTTAAGCGGCCCAAGAACATCGTCGAAGGATTCAACAAAAGCGCGCACACCACCCGTCTTGCCGTGACCGTGATGGTCCAGGCCGTAAACGGCATAGCCTTTGGGCACGAAATGGTTGACCACATTCATATAACGGCCAATGTGCTCGGCCACGCCGTGCACCACCACCAGTACTGCTTTTACTTCGCCATCGGGCAGCCAGGCGGCCCAATACGTCTTGACGCCGTGGGCGCCGTCGAAATAACCTTCTTCATGTTTCATGGTGTTGATTTCCTTTCTCTTTCGCTTGGGATTGGGTTAATTATAGTCCCAAAAGTCGGATTAATATCAACGGGGGTTGGGTCGTTTTTTGCTGGTTCACCAGCAAAAACACCCCAACCCCCGGAATATACAATTTACGCCCGCGGTGTGGCGAGGTGATGCAGCCGGATCAGCTTCAGGTTGTCATACGAGATCTGCCCGTTCAGGCCCTCAAAGACCGGCTTTAGCTGACCGGCGCCCAGTTCCGCAAACAACTGCAGGGCGCGTTCAATCCGCTCCGGAGGCAAAGTAAGGCGGGCCAGAAAATCCGGGCTGGGGCGCAGCGTGCCGCCCTCCTGGGCATAGCGCCCCAGGTGATCCAAAATCGTGCCCACCTTGACCTGGTACTGCTCCATCAGCGCATCCAGCGACTGCCCCTGGTTATACGCCTCCGCAACCAGCACGTGCCTGGGGTTCAGCGTCATCTGAGCGGCAGGAGCGGCTTCATGCTCGCTGATTTTGGCCTTTTCAGCGATCTTTTTACCCGCGCAGTAAGCCTGCACCACCCCCAGGAAAATCTCGCCATAGCGCTCCAGCTTGACCTGCCCCACCCCGTGCATTGTCAACATGCTTTTCATTGTTTGTGGGTAGTAGGCAGCCATATCCACCAGGCTGCGGTCCGAAAAGATGACATACGGCGGAACCTGGGCGGCATCGGCCAGTTCTTTGCGCTTTTTGCGCAGCAGTTCAAACAATTCGGCGTCGTGGTCCACTTCTCCCTTTTTGCGGGCAGCCGGAGCAGCCTTTGCTTCGGACAGCAGCACCCCCATCACGGTTTCCCTGTTTTTCAGCGCCGCCTGTCCCTGGCTGGTCACCTTCAGGGTGTGGTACATATCCATGCTTTGGGCCAGCAAACCCTTTTGGGTCAACTGCTGTGCCAGGTGCTGCCACTGCTTTTGGGTCAGCTCCTGGCCAATTCCAAAGGTCGACAGCGTCTGATGGTTGTATTGGCGGACTTTTTCATTCTCCACCCCCATCAGCACCTGAGCAACATAAGCCGCGCCAAAGCGTTCGCCGGTGCGCAGCACACACGACAGCAGCTTCTGGACCGGGATGGTAATATCCACCAGCGCTTGCTCGGCACCCTTCAGACAGTTGTCGCACATCTCGCAGTTTTCGGTGGTGTACTTCTCGCCAAAATAGGCCATCAGCGGCACCCGCCGGCAGGATGCGCTCTCGGCGTAGCGGGTCATCTCCTGCAAATGCTGGTAGGCAACCTGACGCTCCAGATCTTCCTTCTGGTCAAGAAAATACTGCAGCTTGCGCGCATCGCCGTAATTGTACAGCAGCAGGCACAGGGCCGGCAGGCCATCCCGTCCGGCGCGCCCGATCTCCTGATAATAGCCTTCAATGCTCTTGGGCAGGTCATAATGGATCACAAAGCGCACATTGGGCTTGTTGATCCCCATCCCAAAGGCAATCGTCGCCACCATCACCTGGGCGTCATCCCGCAGGAACATCTCCTGATTGGTTTTGCGCACCCCATCCTCCAGCCCGGCATGGTAAGGCCGGGCGGCAACCCCCTGCTTGACCAGAAATGCAGTCAGGTCATCCACCTGTTTGCGCGAAAAGCAGTAAATAATCCCCGACTGTCCCGGGAACCGGCGCAGCACGTCCAGCACCTGCTGCCCGGGATCGTTTTTGGCAGCCACTTCGATCTGCAAATTGGGCCGGTTAAAGCTGGCGACAAACTCGCTTTGTTCCTGAAAATTCAAGATCGTCCGGATATCCGCCCGCACCCTGGGGGTAGCCGTGGCGGTCAGCGCCAGACAGACCGCCTGCGGGAAACGCTGGCGCACCGCAGCCAATTGGCGATATTCCGGCCGGAAATCGTGGCCCCATTCCGAAATACAATGCGCCTCGTCAATCGTCAGGCAGTCCAGGCGCACCTCGGTCAGCAAATTCAGCAGGCGGGGCGTCATCAGTGTCTCTGGCGAAACATACAGCAGCTTGATCTCCCCCGTGCGCACCCGGAAAAGATTTTCCTGGTACTCTTCAAAATCCAGCGAACTGTTCAAAAACAGGGCCGGAAACCCCAGCGCCTCCAACTGATCCACCTGGTCCTTCATCAAGGCAATCAGCGGCGATACAACCACCGTCAGCCCGCTGAAGATCAGCGCCGGGATCTGGTAACACAGCGATTTTCCCCCGCCAGTCGGCATAATTGCCAGCGTATCGCGCCGGTTAAGCACATTCTCGATAACCACAGGCTGCAGGGAAATAAATTGTTCAAACCCGAAAACGGATTGTAGAATATCTTGAGGGGTGCGGTTTGTCTTCATAACCGTATTATACCCAGACGGGGGTTGTTTTTTGCTCTCCAAAAACAACCCCCGTCTGGGTGAACGGATGAGATGAAACTTATTTCTTGCGAGCCACCCACAACCCAATCAGCAGCCCCAGGGATGCGAGCATCGCCAGCAGCCCGGCCAGATCTCCGATTTCAGGGTAAAGCGTCTGCAGCGACTGAACAGGAGTTTCAACCCGCTGAACTCCGGCAAACTGAGCGGCAGGCTCGTTGAACGAATCCACCCGGCTGAGGATCTTGCCATAGGCATCACTGACCAGAGAGACACCCTGCCCGGTCTGGCGGAAGATGGTCAGGCCGTTTTCCACCGAGCGGAAGGTTGCCATACCGGCATGAATATCCCGGACCTCCACCCAATCGTTGGCGGGCACAAAGAGCAATGCCACTTTCTGTTTGCCGGCCTGGCGCATAATATCCGGGAAATCAGCATCCCAGCAAATGACGGCGCTGAGCCTGCCGTAGGGCGTCTCCACACTCTGCAAAACCCCATCGCCCTTGAGCGTGCCTTCAAACTGGTTGCCGCCGTATTTGACATGCCGCAAGACAATCTCACCCTGTGGGTCAATGATCTGGACCACATTCTCAGGTACAGCCTTACCCAGGTCAAAGGTCGGCAAGACGATGTAAATGCTCTCTTCGCGGGCAATTGCCGCCGCCTTATTCAACAGGCTTTCCACCTGGTCAGTCAGCCCCAGGCCGGCCCCTTCCTGCAAGGCAACGATATTGGCCCCTGTCTGCGCCAGGGTGCGGATTTGAGCCAGCTCAGCGCTGTGCAGTTCATCCACCGCCTGGCGAAAACCAGTCTCATTCCCCGACTTGAGCTGCCCAAGCATGCCCGCCAGCGAGCCATTGGGCATCGAGAACCCGGCCACCACAGCCGTTTGGCTGGGCTGGGCAGGCAGCAGGCTGCGGCCGATACTCAGCCCAAGGATCAGAATAAAAACAGCGCTAAAAACCAGGGTCAGCCGGGAGAACTTAAACCCACTCTCCCAGATCTGGTTGACCAGGCTGGCAAACCAGCTCATCACAAAAGTGATCCCCCACAGCCCGGTCACGGCAGCAATCTGCATGACGAAGGGGAAATCACGCTGCGAATAAGATGCCGCCCCAAACGAACCGAAAGGACTGCCGCTGGCAGAGAAAAAGTCGGCTGCGGTCGCCACAAGCGGATAAACCAATGTCAGCCAGGCGCTTGAGCCAAAACGGCGGTAATACAGCCGGTCAATCACATACGGCAGCAGACCAATCGGCGTGACCAGGATGAAAAAGATGGGCTCTGCAAAAGGTCCAAAGCCGCCCATGGCAGTCCCGCCCTGCCATGAAATGATGTTGACAACCGCCGAGGCAGCCCAGAGCAGCAAGAAGCTGCGCCAGGGCTTGTCGCTGTCACGGAAAAAGCGAATGCCAAAGACGGGCGCAATCCAGGCCGCCAACGGGATATTCCATTTACCGCCCACAAAGAAACTGAGCAAAACAGTAATGGCCAGATAGACAAATTGTGTGTTCATAAAACGACTCCTGTTTGGGTTTATCCGGCTGCTGGCTGGTGACAGACTGGCGCCGGCTGTTATTCAATCTGCCGGTATTCTAGCGGCAGCCTGCCGGCTGCACATCGTCCTTTCAGGTCCAAAGTGGACACTGTACTTTCGGACAATATACCGCCCCCAACCCATGTAGTAGAATTACTTTATGACACAATCCGTTGAAAAGATCGGCCGCACAGTGGCTCTCCCGTTTTACATTTTCATAACCCTGCTCCTGGGTGCGATGTGCCTGGGCGCCGTCCAGTCGCTCTGGGGGGCAGGCGGGCTGCTTTTCCTGATCATTGCCTTGTTTTGCGCTCACGCTGGCATGTATTGGCTAAATTTAATTCAAAAAAACCCACCTGGGCGCTGGTGGCTGATTTATTATCCGCTCCAGACCATCCTGATGGTCAGCATCGTGCTGCTGACCAACCAGCGCTCCAGCATTGGGCTGTCATTCATCGGTTCAGCTGCAATTTGCATCGTAGGCGAAGCCCTGGGGTTATGGGGCAATTCACGCCGTTCTCTGGCGTTGGGTGTATTTTATTTTGGCCTCATGTTCGGCCTGCTGTATTTTTTGATGGGCCGGGCCGATTTCCTGAATTCGATCTCAGCGCTTCTGGTCAACGGCGGGTTTATTGTTCTGTTGATGGTGATGTTCAACCAGCAGTTGATCGAACGGCAGAAAGCAGTTGAACTGGCCGAATCGCTCGAATCCGCCAACGCCAAACTTGCCGCATCAGCCGCCCGGATCGAAACGCTCACCCTGCAGAATGAACGCCAGCGCATGGCGCGTGAGCTGCATGATACACTCGCCCAGGGTGTGGCAGGGCTGGTCTTACAGCTTGAGGCGGTCAAGGCGCATGTGGCTGCCAATCGCAGTGAAAGGGCCCTTGCCATTATCGAACAGGCGCTTGGGCGGGCGCGCAGCACCCTGACCGAATCGCGCGCCGCCATCTCCGATTTGCGCTCCACCTCGCCAAACCTGAACGATGCGATCCACGAGAAGATTGAACGCTTCCAACAGGCCACGGGAATCTCCTGCAGCTCCCAAATCAGCCTGGAAGAAAACCAGATCCCGGCAGAAGCCACCGCCCACGCTCTCAGCATCCTGAACGAAGCCCTGACCAATGTCGCCCGCCATGCCCAGGCAAGCGCAGTCCAGATCCAGTTTACAATCCGCGCCAGGGCCCTCGAACTGAGCTTGCAGGACAACGGCAAAGGCTTTGATGTGGAGCAAAGCCCCAAAGGGCACTATGGTCTGCTGGGCATGCGCGAGCGAGCCCGCCTGGCTGACGGCAAGCTCAGCATCGAGTCGAACCCCAACGGCACAAAAGTCCACTTTCGTCTGGAGAAACCCGAATGATCCGCGTCCTGATCACCGATGACCATCTGATTGTGCGCGAAGGCCTGCGCCTGATCCTGGAAACCGCCAGCGATATCGAAGTGGTCGGCGAAGCCCGAGATGGCGTTGAATGCCTCGAACTTGCAGCCGAACACAAACCCGACCTGGTCTTGATGGATTTGCAAATGCCCCGGATGGACGGGATCACCGCCATCGAGCACCTGCGCAAAAATCACCCCCAGATCGCCGTGGTGATCCTGACTACCTACAACGAAGATAACCTGATGATCCGCGGCCTGCATTTGGGAGCGCGCGGCTATCTGCTCAAAGATTCCAGCCGCGAAACCCTGCTCGACACCATTCATGCCGCCGTCAAAGGTGAAACCCTGCTCAAGCCCGAAATCCTGGCACGGGTCCTGGCCGCCCAGGTCCAACCCAGGCCAGCCGCCGCAGCCCAGCCCGGCATAGCCCTGACTGAACGCGAGCTGCAGGTACTGCAAGCCGCCGCCCGGGGTGAACGCAGCAAAGAGATTGCTCAAAAGCTGCGCATCACAGAGCGCACGGTCAAAGCCCACCTGGCAAGCATTTACCAGAAATTCGGCGTCGATTCACGCGCCGCGGCGGTCGCTGCCGCAGCCCAGCACGGCTTGCTGGAATCCTGACGCCAACTGACGTATAATTCCCCTTACCAAATCAAAAAACGAAATATGCCTGCATTTTGGGGTGACCGCCCCAAAATATTGGCATGTCCCATTCTCAGGAAAGGTGTTCACACAGTATGTCAACCCCATTGATCGGTATTGTCACCTCGCGGATTAAGCGCAAAGGCGCCACCGCGATGTATTTGAACGAAGCCTATGTACAGGCTGTCCTCCGCAACGGCGGCGCCCCCGTCCTGATCCCGCTTGGGCTGCCAGAAGAGACCCTGCGCCTGATCCTGAACCGGGTCGACGGCATAATCTTCAGCGGCGGCGGCGATGTCGACCCAAAAGTCTATCACAGCCAAAAACACCCCAAAGTAGCCGGGGTGGATAAAGACCGCGACCGGGTTGAACTCTCACTCTTTGAGGACGTGCTCCAGACCAGCAAACCCTTCCTGGGGATCTGCCGGGGATTTCAGGTGCTGAATGTCGCCCTGGGGGGAACCCTGTACGAAGACATCCTCGACCAGCACACCGGCGGCATGCGCCACAGTTGGCATCCGGAATATCCGCGCGACTACCCCGCTCATCCTGTTCAGGTGGCTGAGGAGTCGCGGCTGGCGAAGATTCTTGGCGCGCCCATGGTCCAGGTCAACAGCCTGCACCACCAGGGCATCCGGGATCTGGCGCCGCGCCTCAAAGCGACCGCCTTCTCCCCCGACGGCATCGTTGAAGGGGTAGAAATGACCGATCATCCCTTCTGCCTGGCGGTCCAATGGCACCCCGAAGCCATGCAGGCCGTCCCCCAAATGCGCCAGATCTTCCAGGCCCTGATCCAGACTGCCAGCGAAAATAGATGACCGCGCCTGTTGGCCCAATCGGCATGTTTGATTCTGGCGTCGGCGGGCTGTCTGTCCTGAAGGCGATTAGCCACCAAATGCCAGATGAAGATATCCTCTTTTTTGCCGATCAGGCCCATGTCCCCTATGGCCCGCGCCCGCTGGCCGAGGTAAGTGATTTCTCCTTCGCCATCACCCGCTTCCTGCTGGAGCGCGGCGCCAAGTTGATCGTTGTGGCCTGCAACACCGCCTCGGCTGCCGCCCTGCATAACCTGCGCCAGGCTTTTCCGGCTACCCCGTTTGTGGGCATGGAACCGGCTGTAAAACCGGCTGCCGAACACACCCGCAGCGGGGCGGTCGGGGTCCTGGCAACCTCAGCCACCTTTCAGGGCGCGCTCTACGCTTCCGTCATCGAACGCTTCGCCCGCGGCGTCTCCGTATACCAGTCCACCTGCCCGGGGCTGGTAGCCCAAATCGAAGCCGGGGCGCTGGATTCGGCCGAAACCCGCCGGATTCTAGAAAACGCCATCCTGCCGATGCTGGCAGAGCAGATTGACACCATCGTCCTGGGCTGCACCCATTATCCCTTTGTCATTCCGCTAATCGAAAGCATCGCCGGGCCGGGAGTCCGGGTGATCGACCCGGCCCCTGCCATTGCCCGCCAGGTCAAACGGGTGCTCGAAGCCGCTCAATTGAGCCGGGCAACAAACCAGCCCGGGAACTTAAAAATTTACACCAGCGGCAGCCCAGCAGCCCTGACCGGCCTGCTGGGCAGTCTGCCTGGCGAAGACCTGACCCGGCACAGCCCCGCCATTCTGCCGGCAGCCTGGCGCGCTGGAGAATTATCGGCCTGATCCCAGGCCAAAACTGCACCCGCAGACGGAACGCCTCTTATCCTGAAAACCCGTAGCGCACGCCCATGTCAGACGGGTCAATCTCCAGGCCTTCAAAATTCTCAAAGCTCAAGTCATTAAACTCCAACCCCAGGCGGTTCCGCAGGTTTTCAAACAGCGCCAGATAACTATCCAGACAGCGCAGCGACCAATCCAGCCCCAACTGCTGCGCCAGCAAATTCAGGCTTGCACCGTCCGAACCTTCCAATTCCACAAAATTCCCAAAAGGCATCTCGTCGAAGGTTACTTCCACATTGTTCAGGGTGTAGGTGGTGCGAAATTTTTCATACATCACACTGACCTCAAACCCCAATGCCTCCAGAAAAGCCTTGGCCATATCGTAATCACTGACGCTGAATTCCAATTCCTGGCGCAGCCTGGCGCCGCCCTGCATTCCGGAAGGCCCCTTATAGGTCAACCGGATGTCACTATCTCTGCGCAGCCGCAAAGCACGCCCGGTTTGGGTCAATTCCATATCTGCCGTATCAAACCGCAAATTCGATTCATGCTGGCGCGGCTTAACCAGCTGTGCGCCGCGCTCTTTTAACGCATTTTGAATCCGGACGCCATCCCCCACGAAGAACTTGACTTCAATTTCCTTGCCTTTTTCGGCCATGGTATTCCTTTTTTAATCTAAACGGTGTTTTCTGTTCGTTTTATGGGCGGCAGCGCCGGCCATAAAACGAACAGATTCCAATTAGATCAGACTACATTCAATAACGTTTCTCTTTTTTCAACCCGGTCGCCCGTCGAAACCCGGATCCGCGACACCGTTCCGGTGCGCGGGGATTTCAATTCATTCTGCATCTTCATTGACTCCAAAATCAGGAGTACATCGCCTTTTTGGACCGGTTGCCCCATCTCTACCGGGATGGAGACCACCAGGCCGGGCATGGGCGCCTTGAGATGAAATTCGCCCTGTTCCTCAGCCGCCCCGCCCAGAGATGAGCGCAGGCGTTTCTCACGCTCGTCCTCCACCAGTGTCGAATACATCCGCCCCTGAAAAGAGACCTGCCAGGCTTCGTCTTCCTGATACACATGCGCATCAATCGAGACACCATCCACCAGCAGCGAATAGACCGGTTGAGACCCTACCTGAACAAAGTCAAAGTCATAGGTTTTGCCATTCACGATAACATGATGCTCGTCAACCAGCTCCACCAAAAATTCTTTTCCATCCACCGTTGTTACATATCGCATATTAGCCTCCTAACGTTGCAAGCGTTCCCAGCGGCTGAGCCATTTCCAGTTGCTGGCATCCCGTTCGTTGCGCTGGATCACATGAGCCGCTCGTTCTGTTTGCTCGTGGGCGACGATCGTCGCCAGCATAGCTGCGATTTCAGGGTGTGAAGAAATATCTTCAGCCGCAGCTTCAATCGAGAAACGCTCCTCAACAAAGCGGGTATCATACTGTCCGCCCATAAAGCGGTGAGAATTCATCAACGCCTGGTGGAAGGGGATGTTGGTGCGTACCCCGATAATGGTGTACTCCTCCAGGGCGCGGCGCATTCGCAAGATAGCCTCCGCCCGGGTCTCGCCCCACACAATCAGCTTGGAGATCAACGAATCGTAATACGGCGAAACCTCAAAACCGATATACACGCCGGTATCCACTCGAATCCCCGGGCCGGTGGGCAGCAGGGTATGTGTGATCTTGCCAGTGGAGGGGATGAAATTGTTGTAGGGATCTTCGGCGTTCACCCGGCATTCAATCGCCCAACCGTGCTGGCGGATATCCGACTGGTCATAGCGCAAGGCCCGCCCGCGGGCAATCCGGATTTGTTCCTTCACAATATCAATCCCGGTCACAAGTTCGGTCACCGGGTGCTCAACCTGCAAACGCGTGTTCATTTCCAGGAAATAGAAATTTTTATCCTTGTCCACCAGCAGCTCAATGGTGCCGGCGTTGACATAATTGACCGACTGGGCCGCCCGCACAGCCACTTCGCCAATTTTCCGGCGAAATTCCTCATCGTCGCCAATGAACGGGGACGGCGATTCTTCCAGCAGTTTCTGGTGCCGGCGCTGGATGGAGCATTCCCTTTCACCCAGATGGAGGACCTTTCCGTGGGTATCCGCCAGGATCTGAAGCTCAATATGCCGGGCCCCTTCCACCAGTTTCTCCAGGTAGACATTGCCATCCCCAAAGGCCGCTTCGGCTTCACGCCGGGCAGAAGCCAGCAGGGCCGGCATTTCAGCCTGGCTGCGCACTTCACGCATCCCCTTGCCACCGCCGCCCGCCGTCGCCTTAATCAACAGTGGGAAGCCAATCTGGGGCGCAACAGCCAGCAGTTCCTCATTCGATAAAGCGCCCTCGCCTTCAGTGCCAGGCACAACCGGTACCCCGGCCTTTGAAACCGTGCTGCGGGCGACAGCCTTATCACCCATCGATGCAATCGCCGATGGGTGCGGGCCGATAAAAGTAATCCCTTCATCCAGGCAGGCCTGGGCAAAATCTTCCCGCTCTGCCAGAAAACCATAACCAGGGTGGACCGCCGTCGCGCCGCTCTTCCTGGCGATTTCAATAATTTTGTCAATCCGCAAATACGATTCGCGCGACGGGGCTGGCCCAAGGCGGTAGGCCTCATCGGCGTAGCGCACATGCAGCGCCTGGCGATCCGCATCCGAATAGACTGCAACCGTCGGAATCCCCATCTCGCGGCAGGCTCGAATCACCCGGACTGCAATTTCGCCCCGATTCGCTACCAATACTTTATTAAACATCTGGCCTCCTTACATTTTCCTGAGGAACGCTTTTACGTATCATCTCAATAAGCGAGGGAAGTTGGGTATTTGTGGGCTTAGTCCACAAATACCCAACACCTTTTATTGAAAAGGCACCTTTTATAAAGGCATGCAGCCGTGTTTTTTAGGAGGGTTGGCATCGCGTTTATTACTCAACATCTCCAGGGCGTTAATCAAGCGCGAGCGAGTCTCGCGGGGTTCAATCACATCATCAATATAGCCGCGCTCCGCAGCAATATAGGGGTTGGAAAACTTTTCCTTATACTCCGCAATCAGTTCCTGCCGGCGCTTTTCGGGATCCAGAGCCTGGGCGATCTCCTTGCGGAAAATCACGTTCACAGCCCCCTCAGGCCCCATCACCGCAATCTCAGCCGTGGGCCAGGCCAGGTTCAAGTCGCCGCGGATATGCTTGCTGCTCATCACACAGTAAGCTCCGCCGTAGGCCTTGCGGGTCACCACGGTCAGCTTGGGCACGGTCGCTTCGCAGTACGCAAACAAGAGCTTTGCACCCGAGCGGATAATTCCACCGTGCTCTTGATCAATCCCGGGCAAAAAGCCGGGAACGTCTTCCAGTGTAATCAGAGGCACATTAAATGCATCGCAAAAACGGACGAAACGAGCCCCTTTTTCGGAGGCTTTAATATCCAAAACACCTGCCAGAACAGCAGGCTGGTTGGCGACAATCCCCACACTGTGCCCGCCCAGGCGGGCAAAACCAATCACAATGTTCTGAGCGTAAGCTTCCTGAATTTCAAAAAACTCGCCGCCATCCACAATCCGCTGGATCACCTCTTTGATATCGTAAGGCTTGCCAGGATCGTCCGGCACAATTGCGTCCAGGCTTTCGTCCATCCGCAGCGAGTCGTCATCCGTCGCCACAAACGGCGGGTCTTCCATGTTGTTTTGGGGCAGATAAGAGAGCAGCTTCTGCACCAGATAGAGCGAATCGGGTTCCGAATCCGCCGCCAGATGGCAAACCCCAGACACCTCAGAATGGATGTCCGCCCCGCCCAAATCTTCAAACGAAACTTCCTGGTGGGTGACCGTCTTGACCACTTCCGGGCCGGTGATAAACATGTAGGACGATTTCCTAACCATCAAAATAAAATCGGTCAGGGCGGGCGAGTAGACCGCCCCGCCTGCGCAGGGTCCCATAATGACACTGATCTGCGGGATGACACCCGAAGCGAGTGTATTGCGCAGGAAGATATCCGAGTACCCGCCCAGTGAGACCACCCCTTCCTGAATGCGCGCCCCGCCCGAGTCATTCAGCCCCACCAGCGGAGCGCCGTTCTTCATCGCCATATCCATGACTTTGCAGATTTTTTCTGCATGCACTTCGCCCAGGCTGCCGCCAAACACAGTGAAGTCCTGCGAAAAAACATAAACCAGCCGTCCGGCAATGGTCCCCCAACCGGTCACCACGCTGTCGCCAGAATATTTCTGATCCTCCAGACCGAAATCGGCTGTACGGTGGATAACAAACGAATCAATTTCGCGAAAAGACCCCTTGTCCAACAACAGGTCAATTCGTTCTCGGGCGGTCAGACGGCCGCGTTTGTGCTGCTTTTCGATGGCATCAAGACCGCCGCCAAGGCGGCTTTGTGCTTTTCTTTTCCTCAATTGTTCAATTTCAGGACGTTCGCTCATCAATCACTCCAAAATACTGCTTAGATTTTGCCTTGGTTGTGCTCCAGAATACAAATAGGATAAGCACAATGGATACAATAAAAATAAATAAGCCATTCTCGGGCCAGGATATTCCATCCTGCCCAAACACAAACAATCTTTCCGACCAAAAAAACACCAGAAAGGCCGTGGTAAAAATCTGCGTCAGCCGGGCCGCCCAACGCTCCCGGCGCCACAAGCCCCATAAAATAACCAAACCCGCCACAGCCCAAACCAAACCACTGACCGCTAAATAAACTGGCGAGGCGCCTTTTAAACTCCGAATAAAAGACCATTCAAAAATTGCTAAAACAAACCGGGCCGTATTCAGGCTCGCAAGGATTAACACCCCAAACATAAGCAGCGTTACGCTCAAGGGGCGGCCAGGACGAACCGGGGTATTCGGTATCATCATAGCAGTAGATTGTCAAACCGACAATAGAATTTTCCCCAATTGGAGCCCCTGCTCCAACCGGGTTTGCGCCGCAGCCGCCTCTGACAGGGGGAAAACCTGGTCAACGGCAGGTGTTAACCGGCCTGCAAAAACCTGCCCCATGACCATGGCGAAGTCGGCCCGAGTGCCCATCGTAGAACCGAGAATACTCAAATGCTTACCAAAGATGAAGCGGTTATCAATTTCAAACTTTGGCCCGCCAGAGTTCCCCACCGTTAAAATCCGCCCCCCTTTGGCGGCTGCCCGGAAACTCTGCCCGTAGGTTGTGCCCACATTATCCACCACCACATCCACACCTCGTTTTCCTGTCGCCTCAAAAATAACTTTGGCCCAGTTTTCGTTCTTCAGCCGGTCCACCAGCACATCTGCGCCCAACGCTTCAGCCAGCGCCAGCTTTTCGGGACCGGCCCCCACAACGTAGACCTTTGCACCTGCCAGCCGTGCAATTTGAATGCTGGCAGTATTCACGCCGCCCGAGGCGCCTACAACCAGGACCGTTTCCCCGGCCTGCAGCCCGGCCCGGCTAATCAACGAATGCCAGGCTGTATGATATACCAAAGCTGCCGCAGCCGCCAGTTTCTCATCAAAACCGGCGGGCAGGCGGAGCAGATTTGCAGCCGGAACCACAACAAACTCAGCGTAAGTTCCACGCACGTTCTCGCCCAATAAATGCCAGTTCTGACAGCGGTTATCCCACCCCGCCAGACAGGCCTCGCACAGCCCGCACCCCAGGTTGGAATTAATCACGACCCGCTCACCTGTCTCCCAGCCCGAGACGCCTTCCCCCAGAGCCGCAATTTCTCCGGCCCCATCTGCCCCGGGGATGTGCGGGTATTCCAGTTTAATTCCGGGCCACCCATTCCGCACCCATAAATCCAGGCGATTTAAAGCCGCAGCCCTGATCCGCACCAGCACCTGCCCGGCTCCGGGCTGCGGAGTTGGAAAGTCCACATACTGCAAAACATCTGGCCCACCATGCCGGTCAAACACAACTGCCTTCATCGTTCCTCCTGAATATTTCTTAGCGCCCGTTATGGGTGGCTGCGCCACCCAAAAAATCTTATAACCGCCGGCCTACTTTACAGCCGGCTCCGGCTCAAGCTGAACTTCCCACAAATGGGTATGTCCAGGTTCACCCTGGCTGAGGTCCCGCATCTCCAGCCGCAAACGCTGGACGGAAAAAGTCTTGCCAAAATCCATTTCGCAGCGTGGATCTGCCACTGAACCCTGTTTCTGCAGTTCAAAAATCACTGGCGGATCATCCGCGTTAAACAGGGTTACCGTTAATTGCGCATTGGTGCCGCCAATATAAAACTTCATCCCAGACAGGGCGCGTGGATCGGTGAAATCGAGCTGGATCACCATGGGATTTGCCTCCAGGGTGCGCAGCAGGGTGGCCTCGTTCCGGTCGAACGCCGATTCAATCTGCCCAATATCCAGCGCAGAATAGGCCACATGCACAACCTGACCATCCACAATCAGGTCTGTTTCCAACAGCTTGCGGCGCTGTTCACGCTCCGCATCCAGGATCTGATCGATATTTTCGACATAACTCAGGCGCACAAAGTAAAAACCTGGCTGCCCGTTCGGGTAATTTAAGATTTGCTCCACCTGGGCAGTCTTAAACTTGCCGCTCGAAATCACCTGCTGAAACTCTTCTGGGATCAGCACAAAAATAAGATTATCATCCAGCGGCAAATGCTGGTTGATATAACCCGTTACACTGCCCAATTCCACCGGCAGATCATCGGGCACAAAGAAACGCTTCACAGTGTCGGTGCCGTTGGCCCAGACTGGCGAGACAAAAAGACGCCGGTCCGGGTGGCTTTCGGCATACTCTCTGACCGCCCCAAACATCTGGCGGGCGCCGTACTGCATCCCGGTGAGCGTATAGTCCTGGTACCAGAGCGGCCCATTCTGGAGCGCATCGGCCAGCATATACACGTTCAGGCCTGCCAACACCAGAAAGATGCCCGCACCCAGGGTGCTGCGCCTGGCAACAAACACCGTTTCTTGTAACCTGCGCCGGCGCATCAACCTGCCAGCCTGCTCCCAGCACCAACCAATACCCAGGCAAGACAACAGCGTCAGCGGAATCAGCATAACCAGCGAGCGGGTAATATTGATCTGCACCAGGGCGCTGCCGGTTGGAGCTGCCGCCAGTGCAATCAACACAGCCCGATAGGCTGGCTGGCGCAGGCGAATAACAGACTGGATCAATCCTACCAGGCAAAAAGGCAACAGCCAGAGCGGGATATGCCCATAACCCTGCATCAGATGGCGCACCAGATCAAGCTGGTTGGGCAAAAACCAATAAACCGGGTTAAAGGCCCGCCCATACTCCTGGAAATAGTGTCCCAGCTTGGCCCACAAAGGGATCTGTTCCAACCAATACGGAGCACGCTGCGCCAGGTGTTCCTGGAGCGAGCCAGGATGGGCCGCCAGATGGCGGACGTACGGCAGCCCCAGGATGGTTGTAAACAGCAGCCCCCAAAGAATCCAGCGCCACTGCCGCAGGTGATAGGGCAGATCGACAATAAACAGCAGCACGGCCGCCACCGCCATGATGAGCTGGCCCGGGCTGTAGGTATAAAACACCAGAGCGCCAAACAAAACCGCCGGGAACAGATAACGCGGTTCAGCACTGCGATAGCGCAGATAAAAATAAATAAAACCGGCAAAAAAAGCGCTCATCTCCACCGGCTCAAAAGCAGTGCGCGAATGCAAAAACCAGGCCGGGGTCAGCGAAAGAATCATAATTCCCAGCCAGGCATTCCCAATCTTAAACACATTCTTCAGGGTTAGCGAGACAAACAACGCCCCCAGGGCAGAAATAAGCACCGAAACCAGCCGGGTGACAAAGACCGATTTGCCGAACAACAAATACGGCAGCACCTGCACATAGACAGTCACGCTGCTCAGGTTATAGCTGGGTCCATTAGAAAAATAGGTCGGAAGCAGTTCCTGGTCATAATTGTGCAGCCCTTGCGCCAAAAAGTCGGACGCCATCACCGTTTGAACTGCCTCATCCGTAAAAAAGTAGATCGGCCAATCGGCCAGCCCAATGATCCGCACCAGCAAATAGACCGCCAGAGCGCCGCTCAGCAGCGCCGCTTCAGGCTGCCGCTGACTGAGAAGCGTTCGCACAAGATTGAGCGAGCTCCAGACCCACTGCCTCCAGGCCGCTGTCAGGCTGCCCGGCAGCGCCTCGACAAATACGCGTACCCGCTGTCCCTCGCTCAAGGCCAGGGGCGCATCAGGCTTGAGGACACCATCCGCATAAACCGCTGCCACAGCCGGGTCGGGCTGTTCGGATCTGGTGTGCCGTTCTAAGCGCCTGGAGCGCAAAAAGTCCCACAGAGTCGCCTTCAGCCGCAGCGCATGGCGGTTGAAACGCAGCCCTGTCAACAGCATAAACAATACCAGAGCAAGGCCTGCCAGACTGATCCACAATCCAAGAATAAATGAGGTTGGTTGGAACATAAATGTATATTTGTGTAAACCTGCCAGCATATTTGCAGCCAGATACCCATCCAAAACAATCAATTGGGCTGGCCTGTCGTCAATCTCAAGCCGCCAACCTGGATAAGCAGTATACAACACAACCAGCTTATCCCCAGCGGCAGCGCTTGCCACAGTCTCAATTGTATTCCCATTTGGCGCAGTCCAGCCCTGGGTTGTCACTTCCTGGCGGGTTAACGGAGCTGCGCCGCCCTGCCCTGCGGCTAATGTTTCAGCGCTCGCTGAAAATACCAGTGGCAGGCTCTGGGTCAGGCGGTAAACATCCATGCCCTCAACCTGCCCCAGGCGGTCTGCATCCGGATAAAAATCGACGTTTTCGCCGGGCGGCTGCACCAGATAGACCGGGCGCGCCAGGATCGGGCGCAGGGCTGGATCCTGATCCTGGGGGTGAATATCCACAAAATGATACCAGGCCTCCACGGCCCGCAGCCGGTTGGAGATCAGGGCGTCGTGCCAGGCATTGTTGGGGTTGATCCGAATGTAGTCGTCCAGATAGTTTTGCCCGCGCAGCCAGGCTGAGACGTCATATTCAGCCTGAGAAATTGGCTGGGAATGCAAATGCGCCCGGTTTGTAAAGAACACATCCCCCAAACTGAGCCCCATAAACAGGATCATTCCGACCTGCCCAAGCATAGCGACCGCCGGCAGCTGCTGGCGCGCCTCGGCCAACTGGCGCCAGATGCTTTGAAGACTCAAGCCCCCCAGCAGAATCAGCGCTGTACTTCCAAAGATCAATATTCGCAGCAAAGCTCGAAACTGCACCAGCCAGCGCGTTTCCAGAAAAAACTGACGCCACGGCGCCTGATCCAGGTTAATCCACAGAACAACACACCCACATACCAGCAGCAAAAAAAGAATCCAGCGGCCCTGGCGGCGAAAATCACGGTTCATCCAGGCCAGGGGGAGCAAGGCCAGCGCCAAAAAAGGCCAGATGCCCACATAGGCGTAATATTCCTCGCGCGCCGGAAGAACCTGGTACGCATCCTGGCGGAACGGATCGGGCGAAACATAATCCAAAAAGATCTGAGCGGGTGAGTGCGCCCCCACAACATCCGTCTGCTTGCCAATCCAGGGCCAAAATTCAAGCGTTGGAATAAGCTGGACCGCAGCCAGAACCACCGTCAGCAGCCCCACCACCCACAGCCGCTTTAAGAGATTTTTGGGTGTATTTTGGGTGGCTACGCCACCCAAAATACACCCAAAATAACCTCTTGGCGATAAATTGGTCAGATCCAGGCGGGCCGTTAGAGGCCTGTCCTGGCTTCCGGCATCCACGCCAGCCCGTCGCAAACCCACAAAGGGAAACCGTTTTGTCAGTTCGAAGACATGGATAAGCCCAAACAATGGCACAAAAAAGAGCATATAAAATGGATAATAGGCGTTGCCAGAGAAAAAAAGAAGCGCCATGGCGGCGGCTGAAACAGCCGTAAAAAAGCGCTCCGGATGCCGGATCTGGATCACCCGCTCTGGCTGCAGGTTCCCAGCAGGTTCACCCGCCAGCAGACCCAGCAGTCCCCAAAAGATCCAGGGGATCCAGGCAAAGCCAAAAATAAACAAATACTGCCCCTGAAAAAAGCGCGCCGCTGGCTGGCCGGCAAAAGTAAAAAACAGGGCGGCCCATATCCGCCAGAGCGGTGACAGCCCCATGGACTTTGCCAGGCAGTACATCCCCAGGGCAGCGGTCAGATAGCTCAGGAAAACCGCTGCCTTAAACCCATCGCTCACACCCAGCGCCAGCACAGGCAGGCTGACAAGCGGATTATAAACATGCAGCATGGGGTCAGCGGTATATGGCAGCCCCGTCCGCAGATAAGGATTCCAGAGCGGGAAAACCCCATCGCCCCGGACGGCGTGATACAAAACCCAGTCCAGGGCCTGAAAAACCTCCGACTCGTTCCCAGGCAAACGGGTAGGCGCTCCCAGGTCAAGAAAACCCTGGCAGAACCCAAACACCGCCAAGAAAAGCAGTGAAACCCGCAGAAACCTGCTGTGCTGAATCCAGCCGGCAAGCAGCCGAAGCAGACCCTTCATGGAGTCTAACGCTGGCTGAGCTCCAGGCGAGAGATCACCAGGCGCTGGATCTCACTGGTGCCCTCATAAATTTCGGTGATTTTTGCGTCGCGGAAGTAACGCTCCACCGGCAGCTCCTTGCTGTAGCCCATCCCGCCGTGGATTTGTACCGCAGCATGGGTGACAAACATGGCAGCCTCGGAAGCGAACAACTTTGCCATCGAAGCCTCCAGGCTGAAACGCCCGCCGCTGTCCTTGGCGTTTTGCTTGGCTATTGCTGCGTTATAAATCAGCAGACGCGCCGCTTCAATTCGGGTCTTCATATCTGCCAGCTTAAACGAGACTCCCTGGAAGTCGCCAATTTTCTGCCCAAAAGCCTCACGGTCACGCGCATAATCGAGCGAGGCCTGATAAGCGGCCTCAGCGATCCCCAAAGCCTGGGCAGCAATCCCAATCCGGCCGGCATCCAAAACGGTCATCGCGATCTTAAAACCCTCGCCCTCTTCACCCAGCCGGTTTTCAACCGGGCAGCGGAAATCCTCAAATACAATCTCGCTGGTTGCAGAAGCCCGAATACCCAGCTTGGGCTCCTTCTTGCCGCGCACAAAACCCGGTTGGCTGGCGTCCACCAGAAAAGCCGTAATCCCCTTCTGCTTTTTCTCCGGGGCAGTCATCATAAAAACCACCATAAAATCTGCGACAGGGCCGCTGGTCACCCACGATTTACGCCCGTTCAGGAGATACACATCCCCATCCCGCACAGCCCGGCTGCGCATCGTGCCGGCGTCTGAGCCCGACATGGGTTCGGTCAGCGAATAGGCACCAATTTTCTGGCCGCTGGCAACCGGTTTGACAAATTTCTTTTTCTGGGCATCGCTGCCAAAGCGCATAATGCCGTTACAAAACAAAGAGTTGTTCACCGACATGATCGTGCCGTGAGCAGCATCCACCTTGCAGATCTCTTCCAAAGCCAGCACATACGCCAGGGTATCCATGCCGGCTCCGCCATACTCTTCCGGGACTTCAATCCCCATGAAGCCCATCTCCCCCATTTTCTTAATCGTTTTGGCTGGGAAATCCCCGCTCTCATCAAATTCTGCAGCGATTGGAGCAATTTCTTTTTGGGCAAAGTCGCGGGCTGCCGTGCGGATCATCTCATGTTCATCGGATAATGCAAACAACGCGGTTTCAGACATGTGTTACTCCTTCGAATGGCGACAAAAATTTAACTAACCCGATTATAGCATCAGCAGCCAGATCGGGTGCGGCGATTGCAATTGACTGCTTACAACAAAAAGAAAAAGCAGATTTTTGGGGTTACAAAGTGGCTTCGCCACTTTGTAACCCCAAAAAACCAGCTTTGGTACCAAAATATGGTGTAAAATTCTCATAGATGGCTGTTTTACCCATCCACAAGGAGCAATCATGACACCACATTCCATACTGCGTGACCTGGGTGATAACCTGATCATCCGCAGCGCAGAGGCCGCAGACGCCGAAGCGCTGGCTGAATTTAACAGCCAGATCCACACCGAAGAGCCTGGTCAGCCCGATCTGCGGATCGGCGCCTGGACCAAAGATCTGCTCACAAAACCGCATCCAACCTTCAGCCCGGCAGATTTTACAATCGTCGAAGACACCGCCACAGGCAAAATCGTCTCCTCGCTCAATCTCATTTCGCAAACCTGGGCCTATGCCGGCATCCCTTTCAAGGTTGGGCGGCCCGAACTGGTCGGCACTTTAGCCGAATATCGCAACCGTGGCCTGGTGCGAGCCCAGTTCGAGATTATCCACCGCTGGAGCGCCGAACGCGGCGAATTGGTTCAGGCCATCACTGGGATCCCATATTACTACCGCCTGTTTGGTTACGAAATGGGCCTAAATCTGGGCGGCGGCCGCGCTGGCTATCTGCCCACCATTCCAGAACTGGCAAAAGACAGCGAGGAGCCATTCACCTTCCGCCCGGCGCTGCCTGCAGACCTGCCCTTTATCGCCGAAACCGACCGCTATGGCAGTCAGCGTTCCTTAATTTCGTGCCTTCGCACCGAAGCCGAATGGCTGTATGAATTGGAAGGCAAAAGCCAGGATAACGTCAACCGCAGCGAAATCCGGGTCATTGAAAACAAGGTCCAGGAACCCGTTGGCTTCATCGTCCACAACACCAAACGCTGGAGCAGAATGATGGCTGTCTCCTGGTATGAACTTAAGCCGGGCGTCTCCTGGGCGGATGTCACCCCCGGCGTCATTCGCTATCTCCGTCAGACCGGGCTGGTCACACCGCCCGAATACGGGCAGGATGAGTTTGCCATGTTCGGTTTTTGGCTGGGAGAAAAACACCCTGTTTACGATGTGATCCCAGACCGTCTGCCTCGCATCCGCCCACCTTACGCCTGGTACGTTCGAGTACCCGACCTGCCGGCCTTTTTTTGGCAAATCGCTCCGGCGCTTGAAAGCCGCCTGGTAAACTCCAACATAACCGGTTATTCGGGTGAAATTCGCCTGACCTTTTACCGCAGCGGCGTGCAGCTAAAATTTGAGCAGGGGAAGTTAACCCTGGCTGCCCCTTACAAACCCACGCCATTCGGGCACAGCGGCGACGCCGCATTTCCCGATCTCACCTTCCTGCATTTGCTCTTTGGGCACCGCAGCCTGGACGAACTGAAATACGCCTTCGCCGACTGTTCCACAGAAAACGAAGACGTAAGCGTTTTACTGAACACACTTTTTCCACGATTCCCCTCTCGGATCTGGCCCATTTCCTGATAACAGGAGATTTTTGGGTATATTTTGGGTGGCTACGCCACCCAAAATATACCCAAAATAAGTAACTTCTCAATAAAGTCGGGCGTGGGGTGTTTTCGGCGGGCGAAGCCCGCCGAAAACACCCCACATCCCCCGACTTAATGAGATGATACCCAAAATAACCTCTTTTCGAACTAACCCGAACTGGCGTTATTTCAATAAACAGGAATAAGCCAGTGCTGGAACTGGGGCAGTTTGCCGCGCACCGCATCATCAAAAAGGATGCGAAGCTGGGTTACAACCGGCCCCATCTCACCAGTGCCGATCGGGCGGTGATCAACCCGGGTGGCAGCACTGATCTGGGCTGCCGTGCCGGTCAGGAAGGCTTCATCGGCCAGGTAAACCTCGGTGCGGTCAATCATGCGCTCCACAACCGGGATATTCAGTGCCTGCTGGGCCAGTTCAATCACTGTGCGGCGGGTGATACCTTCCAGAATATTCTCGGTTGATGGCGGGGTAATCAAAACACCATCGCGCACTATAAAGAAGTTCATCGCACTGCCTTCCGAAATGTGACCATCCTGGTTGAGCACAACTGCCTCGTCAAAACCCGCCAGGATCGCGTCACTCTTGGCAGCTGCCGAGTTGGCATACGCCCCAGAGATTTTGCCGCGCGCCGGGATCATATTATCATCCACCCGCCGCCAGGACGAAATCATGATGTGCCCGTTGGTGTCGTTGGCGATCATCTTGGTGTAGGGAAATGAGACAATCGAGAGTGCATCCTTCAGGCCATGCAGTTTGACCCCAATCCCCTCATCGGCTTTGTACGCCAGCGGGCGGATATAAACATCGCAGTGATAATTCTCGGTCTGCAGCAGCTTCTTGGTAATTTCAGTCAACGATTCGATCGTCTGGCCCAGGTTCATGCGCAGCAATTTCGTTGAATTCAAGAACCGGCGGTAGTGATCAAACGGGCGAAATAGATAGAGCTGTTTTTCGCTTTCGTTCCAATACGCCCGGATACCGCCAAACGCGGCAGTACCATAATTGAGCGCATGGGTTAAAACGCTTACTTTTGCCTGACCATAAGGGACTATTTCACCTTCGAAAAATGCATAATTGGGAAGATCGGCCATAACTGCCTCCAAAAAATTTCCAGGGTGCTGGTGAAATGATTATAACCGCCTTTTCTTACAGGGATGAAGTCCTTATTTTGGCCCGTAGACCTTGATAAAAAAATATGCCTGCCGCGGGGAACCATCTCAATAAGTGGGGGCAGTTGGGTGTTTTTTGCGGGCTTCGCCCGCAAAAAACACCCAACACCCCTCTTTGTTGAGATGATACGCCGCGGGTGTATAATTTGATTAACGTCGATTCGGGATCGCGAAATAAAGTTCTATCCCGAACTGATATTTATAAATGGGTCCGCAATCCTGCTTAACCGCGATGCTCAGGGGTCGCGAATGAGTCAGCAATATCAAAACGTTGCAAGTCAGCAGGTGCAACTGGAGAAAATACCATGAGGAAGAAGAAATCGGATCCAGTTTCAGATGGGCTACTCGAGGCCGAAGAATCCCTGAAGCGGGTGGATTTCCCGATTGTAGGCATTGGAGCTTCGGCTGGGGGTTTAGCTGCATTTGAAGCCTTCTTTTCCGGCATGCCAGTCGATATTAACCCTGACATGGCGTTTGTCCTGGTCCAGCATCTGGCCCCAGATCATAAAAGTATTCTCGCGGACCTGGTCAAGCGCTACACGAAAATGCAGGTTTTTGAAGTAACCGATGGTATCCGCGTGCAGCCCAACTGCGCCTATATTATCCCACCCAATCACAATATGGCTTTTCTGGATGGCGAACTCCAACTGCTGGAGCTCAATGCTCAGCGCGGGATGCGCCTGCCAATTGACTTTTTCTTTCGGTCACTGGCTCAAGACCAGCACGAAAGGGCAATCTGTATTGTGCTTTCAGGAACGGGCAGCGATGGCACATTAGGGCTGCGAGCGATTAAGGGTGAAGGCGGCATGGCGATGGCGCAGGATCCTGAATCTACCGATTATGATGGAATGCCGCGCAGCGCCATCGCCACCGATTTGGTGGACTATGTGCTGCCGCCCGAAGCGATGGCAGCCCAACTGATTGCCTACGCTGCTCGAGCGTATGGAAAGCCTGGCGCCAAAAAATCGGCCCCCTTAACGCAAACCGATGACGCTTTGAAGAAGATCTTTCTCCTGCTGCGCGACCAAACAGGGCACAATTTCTCTCTTTATAAGCACAATACCCTCAAAAGACGCATCGAACGGCGAATGGCTATCCAGCAAATCGCAGATATTGAAAGTTACGTAAAATTCCTGCAGCAAACCCCATCTGAAAATGACGCCCTCTTTCACGATTTGCTGATTGGCGTCACCAATTTCTTTCGCGACCCAGATGCCTTTGCTGTCCTCGAAACGCAGGTAATCCCCAATCTTTTTAGTGCCAAACCGAACGGCGCCGCCATTCGGGTCTGGGTGCCCGGTTGTTCGACGGGTGAAGAAGCTTATTCGATTGCTATCCTGCTCCAGGAACACATGGAAAGTTTGAAAAAGAACTTCAAACTGATGGTGTTTGCAACCGATATTGATAGCCGGGCCATTGCCCAGGCTCGCAGCGGTCTCTACCCTGCCAATATTGGCTCTGATGTCTCACCTGAACGGCTGGCACACTATTTTACCCAAACAGCGGATGGAAGCGCCTATCGAATTCGTAAAAATATTCGTGACATCTTGATTTTCTCTGAGCAAAATGTGGTCCAGGATGCGCCATTTTCCAAGATCGATCTGATCAGCTGCCGCAATTTATTGATCTACCTGGGAATGGACCTGCACAAAAAACTGATCCCGCTGTTCCATTATGCACTCAACCCGGCTGGCTTTCTCTTTTTAGGCACTTCAGAATCTGTCGGTGATCATTTGGACTTGTTCGTTCCCTTAGACCGCAAGCAAAAAATCTACCAGCAAAAAGATGAGCTGCATGAATTGTTGCACAGGTCAGCGGGCAGTTTGCCCAAATCTGGCGAAGAAAGAATAAAAACTCCCAACCTGGCAGAAACATCACCCAAAGAAAGCCGGCCTTCACTGCGTGAATTGACCGAACGCGCTCTGCTTCAGCATGTTGCCGTGGTGGGAGTATTGGTCAACGAACGCGGGGAGATCCTATACTTGCATGGGCGTTCCGGTCAATACCTGGAACCTGCGCCAGGCGAAGCAGGGTTGAATATCTTGAAAATGGCCCGCTTGGGGCTGCATAAAGAATTAGCGGCTGCTCTACAGCGGGCTATCCGAGTGAATGAAGTTGTAACCGCACAAGGACTGCAGGTTAAGACAAACGATCACTTCACCAGCGTAAATCTGACGATTAGGCCCGTGAAAGCAATCCAGTCGAAGCCTCTGCTTGATGGTGAGCCAACATTTTACGTCGTGATCTTGGAAGCAGCGCCTGACCAGGCTGGCAAAAGTTTGGAAGGGGATCAAACGGCGGTCAACGAGATTGGACAATCCGCCTCCGATATAGCTGCCTTAAAACAAGAACTGCGGGCTAAAGAGGAATACCTCCAGTCTGCCAATGAAGAATTAGAAACTTCGAATGAAGAACTCAAATCTGCAAACGAAGAACTGCAGTCCATCAACGAGGAGATGCAGTCTACAAATGAAGAGCTGGAAACTTCAAAAGAAGAGCTCCAGTCCGTCAACGAGGAATTGTCGACCGTCAACGCAGAATTACAGCAGAAGATATTTGACCTCTCTCGGGTCAACAATGACATGACCAATTTATTGGCTGGCACTGGTATCGGTACTATTTTTGTCGATCTGCGGCTGCGCATCCAACGCTTTACCCCGGCGGTTACCCGGATTGTCAACTTGATCATAACGGATGTTGGCCGCCCGCTGAGCCACATTGTTTCCAATCTAATTGGTTATGACCGGCTGGTAAAAGACACCCAACTGGTGCTGGATAATCTCGCGCCACGCGAGGTTGAAGTCAAAACGTTGGCGAATGAATGGTTTCTCTTGCGGATTCAACCCTACCGGACGCAGGAAAATATGATTGAAGGTGCCGTGATTACATTTAGTGAAATAACGGCTGTTAAACTGGCTCAGGCCGTGATAAAAGAAGCCGATTCATTGCGCCGGTTTGGGACGGTTGCCCGCGATACCCAACAGGCAATCATTGTTCACGACCTACAGGGCCAAATCCTGGCCTGGAATCCGGCAGCCGAGCGACTGTACGGTTGGAATGAGGCGGAAGCTCTGGCATTGAATATCCGCGACCTGACGCCGAAACAAACTGGTCAAACTGAAATGGCTGTGGCAACACAGTACAGCAAAATGGGAGGGGAGCCATCGCTTATCCACCGGCGCACAAAAGATGGTCGCAGCCTGGGTGTCTGGGTGATGGGCTCGAACCTGTCACAGGAGAATGGCGCTGTGTATGCAGTTGCAACCACGGAATGGGCAGCTGGGGGAGACGAGGAGAAAATTTAATATGCCCGATAGGATCAAAAAAAGTGCTGACCTACGTGTTCAGGCAGAAAAAGCATTAAAACAAAAACCTGAGCGTGTGGCCGCAAACCAACAAGACATGGAAGCAGTGATTCATGAACTGCGGGTGCATCAAATTGAACTGGAAATGCAAAATGATGAACTGCGCCAGATCCAGAAGGACATGGATGAATCCAAAGCGCGTTACTTTAACCTTTACAATCTGGCCCCGATTGGCTATATCACCCTCAGCAGTCACGGACTGATTAAAGAGGCGAACCTGACCTTTGTGGTTATGCTCAATATTCCTCGAGTCTCCCTGGTGGGTCAACCTCTTTCGCATTTCATCCTGCCGGAAGACCAAGATATTTATTATCATATTCGCAATGCGCTGATGAAAACCGATAATCCACAGGCGTGTGAATTTCGGATGATCCGGATGACTGCCGCCAAGATCCCAGAGCCCGAGCCTCTCTGGGTACGCATGGAGGCTGTAACTTCGATCGATAGAGATAACACACCTTCAATTCGGGCCACTTTGAGCGATATCAGTACCCTTAAAGCCGTGGAACTCGCCCTGGCGGCATCTCTGGTTGTCAAGGACACCCTGCTCCAGGAAGTTCATCATCGCGTCAAAAATAACCTGGCTTTAATAAGCAGCTTGATCAATTTACAGCAGGAAAGGATAATCGATCCGCAGGTTGTGGCTGAGTTTTCAATCCTAAACAGCCGGATTCAATCCATGGCGTTGGTCCATGACCTGCTGTACAAATCCAAAGTACTCGACAAAATTGATATGCAGGAATATTTTGGAGCTTTGGTTAAGGAAATCCAATCGATTCATTCGGAGTTGTCTCCGCATGTCCAGACCAATGTCAATGCGCACAAGGTCTATATGACCCTGGCGATGGCCGTACCCTGTGGATTGATTGTCAACGAATTAGTCTCGAATGCATTCAAATATGCGTTTCCAAATGCCCTGCCAGGAGCCGGGGAAGAAAACTGTCAGATTAAGGTGATCGCCAGCCAGGAGGGCAGTGCTTTCAGCTTGTGTATCACCGATAACGGTTTGAGCCTGCCGGAAACGTTTGATTGGGTTACAACGCATACACTTGGTCTAAAACTGGTCAGAATGCTCGCCCAGTATCAGCTCAAAGGAACGCTCCAACTGGATCGAACAAGGGGAACAACCTTCTATCTGCACTTCTCCTCTCCCCAGCTGTCAAGCATCAATTTATAGTGTGTTTTGGGTGGCTACGCCACCCAAAACACACCAAAAAAAACCGCTTTTCGAGCTAACCCGAACTGGGGTTAAATATCCTATTCCATACGAATGACCATAAAAACAAGACCCTCAAATTTCATTTTAGGGGTTATGATTAAACAAATTTACATCCCGAAGCAGTCGTTTTAGGATTGGCATCCCCCGAATACAGCATATCCTAAGTTAAGGAGCAGTGGCATGAAGCGTGCGGTCAGCATCAGTATTGGTTCTTCAAAACGGAATAAAGCAGTAGAAGTTGACATCCTGGGCGAAAGAGTCCGGATTGAGCGGATTGGAACAGATGGGGATATGGAAAAAGCCGCCCAGCTTTATAAAGAGCTGGATGGCAAGGTAGACGCCTTTGGGGTTGGCGGCGCCGATTTGGGCGTTATGGTAGATAACGCCTGGTACCCCCTGTATTCCGTCCAGTCTATGGTGCGATTTATCAAAACCACCCCGGTTGTAGATGGCGCCGGTCTAAAGAACACCCTGGAAAACCGGCTGGCTAAATTCATCGATGCCAAAATCGGTGATTACATCGCCCCCCTGGGGCGCAAGGCCCTGATCACCAGCGGCGCAGACCGCTGGGGGATGACCATCTCGTTTGTGGATGCCGGGTACGAATGTATCTTTGGCGACCTGATGTTTGGGCTGGGCATGCCAATCCCAATCCGCAGCGTGCCTGCAATCAAACGGGTCGCTGCCCTGCTGATGCCCATTGCCGGGCGGCTGCCATTTGAATGGATTTACCCCACCGGCGAGAAACAAGAACACCGCGTGCCAAAGTTTCACCAATACTATCAATGGGCCACCGTCATCGCTGGCGACTGCCACTACATCCGCCGCCACATCCCAGACGAGCTGCCCGGCAAAGTGATTGCAACCAACACCACCACCCCGGAAGATATTGCCATATTCAAACAAATCGGCATCAAGTATCTGATTACTTCCACCCCCGTCATTGACGGCCGGTCTTTTGGCACCAACATGATGGAAGCAGCCCTGATCGCAGTTTCCGGCAAAGGCCGCAAGCTCTCGCACGCCGAACTGAGTACCATGCTGACCGAATTGGGATCCGAACCACAGTTACAGGAGTTGAACTAATGTACGCTATCGTCACCGCTGGAGGGATCCCCCGCCCAGGAGAACCCTTATATGAACTCACCCAGGGCCAATCCAAGTCTCTGCTCGATATCGCCGGGAAGCCCATGATCCAGTGGGTACTGGATGCCATCAGCGGAGCGACCCAGGTCGATGGTGTGATCGTCATGGGATTGGACGCTTCCAGCGGCATCACCTGTGCCAGACCGCTCTATTTTCACCCCAATCAAAACAGCATGCTCGAAAATATCCTGGCCGGGATCGCCGAAATTAAAAAAATCCATCCCGGGCCTCAGCATATTCTAATCGTTTCGTCAGACATTCCTGCCATTACCGCCGAGATGGTCGACTGGGTGGCTACGACTGTCGCAAAAACAGATGACGACATTTATTACAACGTGGTGCCCCAAGAAGTGATGGAAAAACGCTACCCCAATTCCAAACGCACCTACACCCACCTGAAGGACATGGTCGTCTGCGGCGGAGACCTCAATGCCGTCCACACCCGGGCTGTCGACTCGGATATGAGCATCTGGCACGCCCTGATTGAGGCACGCAAAAATCCACTCAAGCAGGCCTCCATGTTTGGGTTGGATGTGCTTTTCCTGCTCCTGATCCGCCAAATCCGCTTACAGGAAGCTGTGGCGCGCGTCGCCCGCCGGGTGCACCTCAAAGGCAGAGCGCTGGTCAGCCCCTATGCAGAAATTGGGATGGATGTGGATAAACCCCACCAGCTCGAAATGATGCGCACAGATCTGGCTCGTTTTGCCCGCAAGGCCTGACCTCTCGTGATGCGTGAAAACTTCAACCGCATCCTCCAACTGGATGCCCGGCTGTCAACCGGGCTGCGTTCCATTGTAAAAATAGCCTGGCTGCGCCAGGTTTGCGCCATCCTGGCACACTCTGGCGATTCCTGGTTCTGGTTTGGCGGGCTGCTGCTGGCTGTAATCCTGGGAACGCCCCCATGGCGGAGCAGAGCGCTCATCCTCATCATCGGCATTCTAATCACGGCTGGACTGACCATGGCAGCCAAATTTACCATTCGCCGGCAGCGTCCACCGGGTGATTGGGGCGGGGTCTACCGTAATATCGACCCGCATTCCTTTCCATCCGGGCATGCTTCCCGCGTCAGCATGCTGGCAGTGCTGTCGGCTTTCTTGTTCCCTGCCTGGGTCGCCCTGCTGCTCCTGATTTGGGCGCTGATGGTGGCGCTGGCACGCGTGGCAATGGGCGTGCACTATCTAAGCGATATTATCGCCGGAGGTATCCTCGGGCTGGTCATCGGTCTGCTCGCCGGACAAGTCCTGCCGCCCCTCTTCCTGTGACATCTCCAGAATTAGCTGGTAAACGCTGCGCCGCGCCCAGCCCGCCTCTGCCGCCAGCCCGGATGCCAGCCTGGAGGGGGACTGATCCCCGCCCAGACCTTCCCGGATCGCGGCCCGCACCTGGGTTTCGCTCCAGGGGCCGGCGACAATCGTACAACCCTCCACAACCAGGGTGATTTCACCGCGCGGCGGGTTGGCGGCATAGTGGGTGCGCCCAGCGCTGATTGAACCGCGAAAAACATCTTCATGCAGCTTGGTCAGCTCCCGGGCAACAGCAATCAAACGATCACCCAGGACGGTCTGCAAATCTGCCAGGGCTTCCTCCAGGCGGTGGGGCGTTTCCAAAAAGATCAGGGTGTACGGCAGGGTCGAAACCGCCTGCAGGGCCGATCTGCGGTCGTTTGCCTTACGCGGCAGGTAGCCCAGGTACACAAAGCGGTCGGTCGGCAGGCCGGAGACCACCAGCGCAGCGAGCGGCGCCGAAGGCCCTGGGATCGGGCTGACCGCATAGCCAGCCTTCAACGCCCCCAGCACCAGCTCATAACCAGGGTCATTCAACGCCGGGGTGCCCGCATCCGAAACCAGAGCCACATCTCCCTGGGCCAGTTCGGCGAGAATATAATCCAGGCGGGTCACCTTGTTATGCTCGTGGTAGCTCACCAGACGGGTGCGGATCCCGAAGTGGTTTAGAAGCTGTTGGGTATGCCGGGTATCCTCAGCCGCCACCAGCCGCGCCTCGCGCAGCATTCGCAGGCCGCGGGCGCTGATATCCTCCAGGTTGCCAATGGGCGTCGAAACCAGGTAAAGCACTCCCATAGGCAGGCTTAGGGGACCGCCCAGGTGCGGAAATCCAGCCCAACGCTCTCATCGGCGGCGTGGTAGGCATTAAACCGCAGCCAGCCATAATGGTTGGAATCTGTCCGGTAACACAGGAACGTACCCGCCGAAAAGCTCTCCAGCGTCAGCGGGGCGCTGCTCATGGAGGCCGTCTGGCAGAGGGCAGTATCTGGCTCATTGCTGCCAATAATGCCGAAGAGAGCTGTATTCTGGGGCGCAAGCAGATGAAAGCCGGTTGCAGCGTCTTTCTGGTATGCCAGATCGGCGCCGCTCAGAGGGTTGGCTGCGCCATTATCCAGATCTACCAGGGCGTTTAATTGCATTGAAAGGGCGCCATTCACCAAAATAACCGGGGTAGCGGTAGGGCTGGGCGAAGGAGTGGAACTGGGGCTGGGCGTCTGTGTGGGTGTCAGGGTGGCTGTGGGCGTTGATGTCTGCACTTGCAGCACTACCACCCGCACCCAAAACGGCGCATCGCCGCTCGGGCCGATCCCAAACAGCTGACCATCTGCATTTCTCAGCTTCCAGTTCCCCTGGTAGGTCCCTGGCTGGAGAGGAGCGACCATGTCAATAATAATCTCGGCCGCCTCGCCGCTGGGCACATCCCGCTGCAGCGGGATAAGTGCGGGAGCATCCATCTGGGCCCCATAAAAGAAGCTGGCAGAATACGATTTAGTCCAGGTGCAGGCGCCCACATTTTGCAAACGCCAGATCTTGGTGAAATTTTGGCCCGGGCGCAGCGGCGTATTATCGCCAATGGTCACGTCGATTGGGGTGCCAGCCGCCGCCTGGTCACAAATCGGGGTTGCGGTGGGGGTCGGCGGCACTGCGGTTACGGAGGCAGTCGCAGTTGGCGGCACCGGTGAGGGTGTACGTTCAGGTGCGAGCGTATTCAGCGCTGGTTTGGGCGTTTGGGTCTGGATCCCTGCCATCGTCTGTGTCACAACTGCAGCCAGGGTGGCATCCAATTCAGGAGAACCCGTCTGCTCGGCGGGTGTCGTAACCAGGCCACAGCCAGAGAGCGTAACAGCCAATAGAAAATTCAGCCAGGCAAGCCTGGCTGAGCGCGCCTGGATCATGCCTTCAGGCCTGCCTGCTCGGCAAGAATATGGGCGATTTCACGCGCTGCCTGTGGTTTTGCCAGGCTGCGGCAAATTTCGGCTGCCTGCTGTCGTTTTCCGGGGTTTTCAACCCACACCCGCAGCGCTTTGACAATTTCGCCCGTGGTTGGCGCCCAAACGCCCCCGCCAGCGTCTGTAATGAATGAAACATTACCGTCTTCTTGCCCGGGCAGCCGGCTGTATAAAATCATCGGCAAGCCTGCATTCAAGGCCTCGGTAACCGTTCCAGGGCCGGCCTTGGTCAACAAAACGTTGGCAGCGCCCATAAAATCTGGCATGTTGCGCACAAAGCCATACACAAAGGTTGGAATAGGCCATTCACGCGCCTCCAACCTGGCTTTCAGCTTCTCGTTGCGCCCGGCAACCACCGCCAGGCCAATCTTCAACCCAGACTGGGCCAGGGCTTCCGCAATTTCAGCCAACGGACCCATCCCCTCTCCACCGCCCACCAGAACAACCATCGGCAGGTCCACCGGCCAGCCCAACTGTTTGCGCAGAGCCGCCTGGTCGCCCACGGGCTGGCAAAAGCGGTTGGCAACCGGCAGGCCAATCACCTTTACTTTTTCTGCTGGCAAACGGTTTTTTAACGCCCGTCGAAAAGCCTCTTCCGTGGGGACAATGCACAAATCGGTCTTGGGGTGGTACCAGAAAGCATGGGTGGTCGCCAGGTCGGTCACAACCGTAATAAAGGGTGGCCTGCGGTCGCTGCCCAGGGCTCGCATCAGCGGGTCCAGGATCAAAGGATGCAGCGCCACAATCAAATCACTGGGGTGATCTGCCACCAGCTTACGGATGGCATCCCGCACATACAGCCAGATACTCCCCGTCATCAGGCGCGTCCGCCGCCGTCCGTTGCTCAGACGATATCCAAGCGCCCACATTTGCGGCAGCCGGACCATGTATGGATACCAGCTTGGGAGTTGTTTAAAAGGTCCCGGCGCATAGAACTTAAAGAAATCAACCATTTCCGTTTCAACGGCATCTCCATATTCAAGCTTCAGCGCTTCAATTACGGCTTCCGTCGCGCTGCGATGCCCGCCGCCCGTATCCGAGAACAAAAAAAGAATTTTGGGATGCTTCGAGGAATTATTTTCCATCTGTTGCCAACCATCATTGAGGATTTTTAGCTGTTGTTTGTTGTCGGTTCTACTGGCGATGGACCACGACTCACAATAACCTTTAGCCTTTGTGAAAGCTGCCTGCGTGGCAGGATGACACGCCGCGCACAACCCAGGCATTCCAATCCTATGTCTGCACCCAGGCGCACAACTTTCCACTCATAGCTCCCACATGGATGTGACTTTCGCAGTCGCACGACATCTTCCAACCGTAAATCGGGCAGCATAAATTCATTATATCACGGGGTGGTATAATCTTTTACGGAGGAGCGGCCGCATGACCTTACCTGGACCATTAGACCTGATTGCTTATTTGCTCATATTGATGTTTGCATTTCCTGTCCACGAGTTCGCTCATGCCTGGGTTGCAGACCGCTTTGGCGACCCACAGCCGCGCCTGGATGGCAGGCTGACGCTTGACCCGACAGTCCATCTCGACCTATTGGGATCGATCCTCCTGCTGATTGTCGGGTTTGGTTGGGCGCGGCCGGTGCGGATTACACCCCACATTCTGCGCCGCCGCTCGCAGGCTGCCGTCATGTGGGTTTCGCTGGCTGGCCCGGCCTCAAACCTGCTTCTGGCCGTCATCGCCGCAGTGCCGTTTCGCCTGGGCTGGCTGCCAGTCATCTGGGTGCCTGTGGATGGTGTTCAAACAAACCTGCTGGAGCAAATTTTTCTGATCTTCATTTACACCAACCTGCTCTTGATGGTATTCAACTTGATCCCCCTGGCGCCGCTGGATGGCGAAAAAATTATCGGCTATTTCTTGCCCCCCGAATTGGCCAGCAGGCTGGAGCAGATCAACCAATATGGGCAGATCATCCTTTTTGCTCTGTTTTTTATTGGCCCCCGGTTCGGCCTGGACTTCATCTCGCCCATCGTCGTTCCGCTGACTCGCTTCCTGGTCGGTTGGGGCTAACCGGCATGCTGTACCGTTTCCAGCAGTTCTGGTTGGCGGTCAGCAGCCGCCCCAAAACAGATGACCTGCAGCAGGCGGCCCAAATCCTGGGCGCCAGACTCTACGCTGTTTTTTGCCAGATGCAGCCCGGCGAACAGGCTCACAGTCTGCAGGTCATGCGCCGCGTTCAAAAACAGAACCAGACCGACCGCGGCCTGCTGGCGGCGGCGCTGCTGCACGACTGCGGCAAAAGCCGCCGTCCCCTCCGCCTGTGGGAACGTGTCTGGATTGTGCTGGTCAAAACCGGTCTGCCCACCCAGGCCAAAGCCTGGGGCCGGCAGCCCTACACCAGAATAAACGATCTGCCATTCTGGCAGCAGCCGCTGATTGTGGCCGAACAGCACGCCGCCTGGGGGGCTGAAATGGCAGCCAACGCCGGCGCAGCGGAGCTCACGGTCAGGCTCATTGGCTGCCACCAGGATAAACGCCCCTCCCAACTCACCCCCATGGAAAAAAAATTTTTGTCGGTCTTGCAAAATGCCGACAACGAAAGCTGACGACAAAGGATACAAGATGCCTGTTCAAATCACAATTATTGGTTTGGGACAAATTGGCGCCTCCATTGGCCTCGGTTTAGCCGGGCAAAGCGAAAAGATTAAACGGGTCGGCCACGACAAAAGGATTGAAATTGCCCGCCAGGCCGAAAGCAGCGGCGCAGTTGACGAGACACACATCAACCTTCCCAGATCCATCGAGGGTTCAGATGTGATCATCCTGGCTGTCCCGCTGGACCAGGTCGAGGAAACGCTCAAATACATCGCCCCCGACCTGAAGCCCGACTGCGTGATTCTGGATACTTCCCCCGTAAAACAGGCCCTTCTCGCCAAACTCTCAACCCTCATTCCAGACACCAGTCACTATATCGGGTTTGTGCCCTCATTTAGCCCGCGCTATCTGCTCTCTTCAGATGCCGGCATAACCGGGGCGCACAAAGACCTCTTTAAGCAGGGTTTATTTGCCATTGTCGCCCCCCAGGGTGCGCCTTCGGCGGCCATCCAATTGGCTGCCGATCTGACCGGGATGCTGGGCGCCGACCATCTCTTCATTGAGCCAGCCGAGCTGGACAGCCAGATGGCAGCCCTTCACCTTTTACCCCAGATCACAGCCAGCCTGCTCTTGAATATGACGGTTGAGCAGCCCGGTTGGCGCGAAGGCAAAAAACTCGCCAGCCGGCCCTACAGTTGGTCCACCTTCAACGCTGCCACACTGGAAAGCGCCGAGGCCCTGGCGCAGGCCGCCATCCAAAACCGCCAAAACCTGCTGCGCGTTCTGGACACCTTCATTGACCAATTGACCAATCTCCGCAGCCTGATCGCAAGCGAACAGCTTGACCCGCTGACCGCCGCCATTCAAACCGCCGTCAAACACCAGTCCGAATGGTGGAAAGAACGCACTGCGGGCAGTTGGCCGGCGGACGATATCACCCCGCGCCCCGAAATGCCAACCACGTCAAGCTGGCTTACCAATTTCTTTGGGTTTGGGCCGCGCAAGAAAAAATAATCGTCATCCATGTAAGCCAGATGCGCTTACGTTGAATTTTTCACTCAATTCAGAAAGAGGTGTACATGTCTCATAAACTCCAGTGGATCCAGGATGAACTTCAAAGCCTGAAAGATGCTGGCTTATACAACCGCATCCGCACCCTCAGCTCACCGCAGGGCGCCTGGTTGGTGGTCGATGGCAAAAAGGTTCTCAATTTCTGTTCAAACAACTATCTGGGGCTGGCCAACCACCCCAAGCTTGTACAGGCGGTTCAGACGGCGGTGCAAAAATATGGCGTCGGGCCGGCGGCTGTCCGGACCATTGCCGGAACAATGGAACTGCACCTGGAACTTGAACGCCGTCTGGCAGCCTTCAAGGGTGTTGAATCCGCCATCACCTTTCAATCGGGCTTCACGGCCAACCTGGCAACCATCCCAGCCATCGTCGGCAAAGATGACGCTGTCTTCTCGGACGAATTGAACCACGCCAGCATCATCGACGGCTGCCGGCTGTCAGGCGCCAAAATCATCCGCTATGCCCACTGCAACCCGCAGGACCTGGACCGCGTGCTCAGCGAAAACCGGAGCCAATTCCCACATGCCATCGTCATCACGGATGGCGTCTTCAGCATGGACGGTGATATTGCCCCTCTCGACCAGATTTACGCTGTAGCCCAAAAGCATGACACCATTCTGATGGTGGATGATGCCCATGGCGAAGGCGTGCTGGGTAAAGGCGGACGTGGCATCGTCGATCACTTTGGCCTGCACGGCAAAGTGGATATCGAAATCGGCACGCTTTCCAAAGCCTTTGGTGTGGTTGGCGGCCTGGTGGCAGGCAGCCCGATTGTGGTTGAGTGGCTGCGCCAGCGCGGCCGGCCTTTCCTCTTCTCCTCAGCCATGACCGTGCCCGATGTGGCAGCCTGCCTGGCGGCGCTTGATTTGCTGGAAGAATCCACCCTCTATGTGGACAAGCTCTGGCAGAATGCCAATTACTTCAAAACCGAGATGAAACGCCTGGGCTTTGACACCGGTCTGAGCTCCACCCCCATCACCCCCATCATGCTCGGTGAAGCCCCGCTTGCCCAGCAGTTCAGCCGCGAGATGTTCGAAAACGGCGTATTTGCCATGGCGATCGGCTTCCCAACCGTACCGCGCGGCAAAGCCCGCATTCGGGTCATGATCTCTGCTGCCCATGAACAATCCGATCTGGATCAGGGTCTGGAAGCCTTTGCCAAAGTCGGACGCAAATTGGGCGTTATCTAACGCCAGTTCGGGTTAGTTCGGAAAGAGGTTATTTTGGGTGTTTTTTGGGTGGCTACGCCACCCAAAAAACACCCAAAAATCTCTTATCCCGAACTGACGTTATCTAAAAAAGAGCGACCCAGCTGGGTCGCTCTTTTTTATTCCTTAAATGGATCGTAAGCCGGGTTCGACCCCGCCCAGACACAGCTGCCGCGCTCGTCCAGATTGCAGGCATAGGCATACGAACACCGGTGACTGACAGCCTGCGGCCCAGAGTCGGGCAGCAAATCGGCCGGATAGATCAGCTCGACATCCAGCGTGACTTCTTTTTGAACCCGCTCGCAGTGTCGGACTTTAATTGATTCCCATTTTTTCACCGCCATAAGTGCATTCCTCCAATTCAAACCAGTCTTTTTAATATTAAGCTCGAAAAGAAGCTGTTTTTGATGATTTATGGGAGGCTCGGCCACCTATAAGCCACCAGAAAATCTCTTATCCCGAACTGACTTTAAGTATAAACTCAGTTGTGTCACACAAATAGTGTCATGTGTCATCTTTTAAACTGGACAAATTTCGCCTTTTATCGCCTTGAAGGTCGATTTAAGGTCTGAAACGCTTCCGTTCTTCATCCACCGCTCAACATCTCTTACAAAAAACAAGGTGAAATTTTTCCGAATACGACAATAAATAATGACATCCTCGAAAGAATTGACAAACACCCCTTGTATCGGTAAAATCCACTGCGAGATGAACCGATTCCCCGTCCGATCAGTATCCTTATTGTGGTGGCCAAAATCTGTTCACAACAAGCCCGACGATGGTTCAGAACCATCAAATTATTTGACAGGCTTGGTTAATGCGACTAGAATGGTTGACTATTCCACTTATCCAGTCTCACGCAGACGGAATAGGCGAATGTCTTTCTTGAAAGGAGGTAACTACCCGTCATCTACTTTAACCTTCAAATTACTCACCAATCATTTCATTTCAAAAAATCTCTAGGAGGAGATACGTATGAATCGCAAAATCTTTAGTATTGTAGGGATCCTGGTCCTGCTCGGCAGCTTGATCCTCACCGCCTGTGCCCCTTCAGCCACAGCCACCGAAGTTCCTGCAGCCCAGGAACCCGCCGCTGCAACCGAAGCCCCCAAACCCACGGAAGCTGCTGCTCCCGTCGAGTCTGCCTGCCAGCCCGCTGGCAAGGCCGCTGTTGAACTGCCCGCATCCGGCGCCAAAGTCGTCACCGGTGGCTGGAGCCAGGAACCCGATAACATCGTTCCTTTCTACACCGTCATGTCTTACGCTGTCTGGATTGCTCAGCTGACCCTTGTTGGTCTGGCCGAATGGGATCAGAACGGCACCCTCGTGCCCGAACTGGCCGCCGAACTGCCCACCACCGAAAACGGCGGCGTTTCTGCCGATGGTCTGACCATCACCTGGAAACTGAAACCCTGCCTCTTCTGGTCAGATGGCGAACCCCTGACTTCGAAGGATGTCAAGTTCACCTGGGAACAGAACGTCAGCGCCGAAAATGCCTCTGTCCAGAAGACCGGCTATGACAAGATCGAAAGCATCACCACCCCCGATGACAGCACCGTGGTGATCAAGTTCACCGAACTCTACCCACCCTGGCAGGTTCTCTTCACCCAGGGCCCCAACAACTCTGGCGCAATCCTGCCCGAGCACATCCTGGCTGGCAAGACCGGTCTGGAGAAGGATCCCTTCATCCACTGGCCCACCGTTGCCTCTGGCCCCTTTGTCATCACCGAATGGGTTGCTGGCGATCACATGACCCTGCTCCCCAACCCCAACTTCTATGCTGGCCGCGCCAAGCTCGATGGCGTCCAGATCAAGTTCGTCCCCGATCCTGAAACTGCCCTGGCAGCCCTGCAGACCGGCGACATTGACTGGTATCCGGATTTCACCGAGTCTGACATCAGCACCGTTGGCGCCCTCGAACCCGCCGTGCACCTGAAGGTTGTGCCCGGTTCTGATTTCGAGCACTACTTCTTCAACATGGGTACCGTCGAAGGCGTCAAGGATGCCAGCGGCAGCGTAATCGCCACCAGCGTCAGCGATGTTGATGGCTTCTGCCCATTCAAAGACGTGCGCGTCCGCAAGGCCATCATCCTGGGTGTTGACCGCCAGGCGATCGTCGATGCCCTTCTCGAAGGCAAGACCACCGTGCCCGTGTCTCAGTGGCCCAACTCAAGCTGGACCAACACCAGCATGAAAGTCGATGCCTATAATCCTGAAGAAGCTGCCCGCCTGTTAGACGAAGCTGGCTACAAAGTCGGCGACGATGGCATCCGCAGCGGTATGTGCAACGGCGTTGAAACCAAGCTGTCCTTCAACTTCGAAACCACCAACAAGCAAATCCGCGTCGACATCGCCCTGGCTGCCCAGTCTGACCTGGCGAAAATCGGCGTCGAATTCAAGCCCTCCCACTTGCCCGCCGGCACCTTCTTCGCCACCTACGCAGATGGCGGCAACATGCCCCACGGCAAGTACGACATGGCTGGCTACACCACCGGCTACTACCCCGATCCCTCCCCCTCGGGCGGCGACTGGATGTGCAATATCCCCAGCGAAAAGAATCCCAGCGGTACCAACAACTACCACTACTGCGATCCCAAGTTGGAAGAATTGGCCAATGCTGTCAATGCCACAGCCGACCCGGCTGTCCGCAAAGTGGCTGTCGATGCTGTTCAGCAGTACCTCTATGACAATTCGTTGGTCATGATGATGTATGCCCGAGCCAACATCTACGGTTATGTCGATCGTTTCGTCCCCGGTGAATTCGGTTTCTTCAGCAACATGAACTGGAATGCCGAAATCTGGGATATCAAATAAGCTTCGTAAGCTTGTTCTGAACAACACCAGAACACCCTTACCCTGAAGTAGTTCAATCTGGTGCGTGCCGTAGTCAAATACGGCACGCACCAACAAATTAAATCCCTCATTCGAGAGGAGCCGAAAAATGTGGTCATATCTTTTTCGCCGTATTATCCAGGCCTTGTTCACCCTTTTGATCATCACCATGCTGTGTTGGGTATTGACCCGCCTTTCGGCGGACCCGATGTCACAATACGCAAACAAGCAAGGTCTGACTCAGGCAGATAAGGACCGCATTCGCCACGAACTCGGTCTGGACCGCACAATCCCCGCCGAATGGGTCCAATGGATGCCCGTGTCTGACCTGACCAAGCAAAAAATTATCGAAGCCTCGGGCTGGCCAATCCAGTATGCCAGTTGGCTGGGACTTGCGCTGCAGGGTCAGTTGGGCTACTCGTTCTTTTCACGCCAGCCTGTCCTGGGGATGATTGCCCAACGCCTGCCGTTGACTCTGACATTGATGGCTGCTGCCGAATTCTTCACAATCATCATCTCGGTCGGCCTGGGAATCATTTCAGCCGTCAAGAAATATTCCTGGGTAGACAATCTGATTACCTCTTTGTCTTTTGTTGGCTTCTCTATGCCAATCTTCTTTATCGCCTTAGGATTGATGCTCATCTTCGCTGTCCAATTTAAAGCCTGGGGGCTGCCGTATCTCCCCACAGGCGCCGACATCTGGGACCCGCTGAACCCCTACGAACTGGCCCGCCATCTGGCGCTGCCAGTCGCCTGCCTTGTCATTATTCAAACGGCAGGTTACGCCCGTTTCATTCGTTCCAGTCTGCTCGAAGTTTTGAACCTGGATTATGTCCGCACTGCCCGCGCCAAAGGTCTGACCGAGCGTGCGGTTTTATTCAAACATGCGCTGCGCAACGCAGCCCTGCCGTTTGTCACCATCGTCGGGCTGGATATCCCCTATCTGCTCGGCGGCGCTCTTGTGACTGAATCGGTTTATGCCTGGCCGGGTATGGGCCGCCTGTTCTGGGAATATGCCCAGCGCGGTGACTTCCCGGTTGTCTTAGGCGTCTTGCTGCTTGTCTCCATCGCCGTCGTAGTCTTTACGATTATTACAGATCTGGTTTACACCCTAGTTGACCCGCGAATTCGCTTGAGCTGAAAGGCAGCTAAACCCAATGACTACCCAAACCTCGTCTATTCCCACCCTCAACACGAAAAGCGCAATCCAACCGCTGACCTATCAGCAGCTCGTCTGGCGCCGTTTTCGCCATCACCGCATCGCCATGTGGGGCGGTGTCGGGATCCTGCTGCTCTTTTCGTTCATTTTGGTCGGGTCCATTTTTATTCCAGAAACCAAAGCCAATGAAGTGGATTTGCGCTCCCGGCTAAAAGGACCCACGCTCGAACACCTGATGGGTACCGACAGCACCGGACGCGATATTTTCAGCCGCATCATCTACGGTGGTCAGATTTCGCTGATGGTGGGTGTGCTGGCAGTCGGCCTATCCGTGACTTTAGGCACCCTGATCGGCGGCATAGCCGCTTACTTTGGCGGCTGGGTTGACATCGTTTTGATGCGCTTTACGGAGGCAATGCTTTCGATCCCATCGCTGTTTTTGCTGATCGTGCTGGGAAAGTTCATGGGGCGCGATATCCAGACCATTAACTTCCTGGGGCGCTCCTTCAGCGGCAGCGTGGGCATCGTCATTGTTGTGATTGGCATCACCTCCTGGATGTATCTGGCCCGCATCGTGCGCGCCAATGTCCTTTCGCTCAAGGAAATGGACTACATCGCCTCAGCCAGAGCCCTGGGCGCCAGCAATTCCCGCATTTTCTTCTCCCATCTCATCCCCAACACCCTCAGCGCAATCATCGTCTCCGCGACCCTGGGTTTGGCCGGATCGATCCTCTCCGAAGCCTATGTCTCCTTCCTGGGTCTGGGTGTTCAGCCGCCCACCGCTTCTTGGGGCAACATTCTCACCAGCGCTCAGTCATTTATCCAGCGCGGTTCCTGGTGGATGTGGGTCTTCCCCAGCGCCTTCATCATCTTCACCATCCTGTGCATCAACCTCCTGGGAGATGGCCTGCGGGATGCAATGGATCCCCGCCTTTCCAACAAAAAAGGCTAGGGTTTGCCAAATCACGAATCGGGGTTTCAAAAACGACCTGAGCGTTTTTGAAACCCCGATTTTTTATTTAACGTCAATTTTTGTTTGTTTATTGGGTGGCTGCGCCACCCAATAAACAAACAAAATAACCTGGGGTTAGTTATCCTGTTTGACATTCTAGGTTACACCGACTAAAATCGATTGGTATCTGCATCCTCAGGAGGAAGTATGAGCGTCTGGCCTGGCAAATTTGTGATTGGACTGACTGGAAATATCGCCACGGGAAAAAGCGTTGTCCGTAAAATGCTCGAGCATCTCGGCGCATACGGTATTGACGCCGATGCCCTGGGGCATCGCGCCATCGCCAAAGACGCTCCCGGTTATAAACCAGTCGTCCTCACCTTTGGACGCTGGATCCTGGGAGATGATGAGCAAATAGACCGCGCCAAACTGGGCCGGGTTGTTTTTGCAGACCCGCAGGCCCTCAAACAGCTCGAGGAGATCGTCCACCCGCTGGTGCGCCAGGCAGCAGACATTCTCATCCGGCGCGCCAAAGAGCCCGTGATCATTCTTGAGGCCATCAAGCTGATCGAATCACCGCTGCGCCAAAACTGCAACAAAATTTGGACCACCTATTCCTCCCCCGAAATCCAGCTTGCCCGCCTGATGCAAAAACGGGGCATGCCGGAAGATGCCGCCCGCCAGCGCATCACCGCTCAGCCGCCCCAGGCGGACAAGGTAGCCCTCGCCAATGTCGTCATTCGCAACGATGGGACCTTTGAAGAAACCTGGGCCCAGGTTTCAGCAGCCTGGCGGCAGCAGTTCCCCAGCGCCACCGACACCGGCCCGGTCAAAACCCAGGTCGCTGTCAAAGACCCGGCCGGAGCTTCAGGCCAAACCGGGGTTTTCACTGTAGAAAAAGCCCGCCCGCGCCAGGCGGCGGAAATTGCCACCTTCATCAACCGCGCCAGCGGCGGAACCCGCAAACTGCAGTCCGAAGATATCATGGCTGCCTTTGGTGAAAAAGCCTACCTGCTGCTCAGGCTTAACAACAACCCGGTTGGGATCGTTGGCTGTCAGGTTGAAAACCTGGTCGCCCGAGCGGATGATCTATATATTCAAAACAATATCCCCGCCGATCAGGCCTTAAGAGCCCTGATCGAGCGGCTGGAAGAGACATCGAAAGACTTACAGTGCGAAGCTCTGCTTTTGTTTCTGCAGCCCCAGATGGCCCGCCAGATCCAGGCATGGCAGAACCTGGGCTACGAACAGCGCACCGTCAGCAGTCTGGGTGTCCGCGCCTGGCAGGAAGCCGCCCAGGAAACACACAACCCGGGCGAAGCTTTGTTCTTCAAACAACTCCGCAAGGATCGCGTGCTGCGCCCCGTCTGATCCGTCAAAGAGGTCATTTTGGGTGTTTTTGGGGCGGCTACGCCACCCCAAAAACACCCAACTGCCCCACTTATACAGATGATATACCAGATATGCATGCATATCTGGTATAAATGTGTCTAGAGGAAATACCCCGTGGAAACCGGTCTGATCAATCTGGTCGACAACCTTTTGTTTATTTTTCGCCGCCTCAACTGGCTCAGCCTGGTTGATCTCTCTTTGGTTGCCTTAATATTCTTTGCGATTCTCCATCTGCTGCGTGAAACCCATGCCATGGTTCTGCTGCGCGGCGTGCTGGTACTGGTTGTGCTGGGCAGCTTGCTGCGCAGCCTGGATGTGCTGCCGGCTTTTTCCTGGTTGGTTCAAACCACTCTGCCAGCCCTTGTACTGGCAATTCCGGTTATTTTCGCCCCTGAAATCCGGCGGGCGCTGGAGCAGCTTGGCCGGGCTGGCTCCCTGGGCGTTGCCGCCAAATCCCCGGTCGATTCGCAGCTCAACATCAGCGCCCTGGTAACGGCTGCGCTCAAGCTTTCGGACCGCCGGCACGGAGCCCTGATTGTGATTCGCCGCCAGGACAACCTGGAGGAATATATCCAGACCGGTGTCAGCCTCGACGCCCGTGTGACCGCCGAGCTGCTGCTGCAAGTTTTTTACCCGAACACGCCGCTCCACGATGGCGCAGTCATCATCGGCGGGCCCAAGCTAATTGCCGCGGCCTGCGTCATGCCGCTTTCAGCCAGCGGTGTCCTGGCTCGCTCCCCAGAACGGCAGATGGGCCTGCGCCACCGGGCTGCACTGGGTATTTCAGAAGTGACCGATGCCATTGTGGTGGTTGTCTCAGAAGAAACCGGCGTGATTTCCATCGTGCATGGCGGGCGCATGATCCGCCGCCTGGATGGTGATCGGCTGGAAAACATTTTGCACACCTTCTTTACCCCCACAGTGGGCAAAGGCGGGTTTGGCGCCTGGCTAAAACACAGATTGCCAAAGGTCTCGCTCAAAAATCGAGAGGGCGGCTCATGATACTCAACTTCCTGCGCTGGCTTGGTCGCAATCTGGGCGCTCTGCTCACCGCAGTCGCGCTGGCGGTGGTGGTGTGGGTATCGGCGGTCATCAACGCCGATCCCAATGTTGCCAAACCGCTCGAGCGCCCGATTGCAATCGAGTTTGTCGGGCAGAACCCCAACCTGAAGATTTTCGGCGAATATACCCAACAGATCTACCTGACTCTGGAAGCGCCCAGCTCGCTGTGGGATAAACTGAATGCCGACCCATCCTCAATTCGCGCCTGGGTCGATCTGGCAGCATTGGAGCCCGGAGAGCACACCCTCCCGGTAAATGTGGATATCGGCTCCAATCTGGCGCGCAAAATCCGCCAGGACCCCGAACAAATTGATCTGCGCCTCGAAGCTATCCTGACCCAGTCTTTTCCCATTGCACTCAACCTGACCGGGGAAACACCCCTGGGCTACCAGGCGCTGCCAGCCCAAATCGAACCGGCCCTCATCACCATTTCCGGCCCTTCCTCGCTGGTTGGTCGGGTGAAAGAAGTGCGCGCCACGACCGATATGACTGGCGTCACCGAGACATTTACCCGCACCCTGAACCTCATCCCTGTCGACAGCACAGGCAGAACGATCTCCGGGCTTTCCCTTATGCCAAACAACGTCCACCTCGTGCAGAAGATTGTCTTGCTCGGTGGATATCGCAATGTGATTGTCAAGCTGGTAACTTCTGGGGTTGTGGCCAATGGCTACCGGCTGACCAACTACTTCGTCTCGCCAACCAGCGTGGTTGTTTTTTCCGCCGACCCAAAGCTGGTTGACAGCCTGCCCGGGTATGTTGAAACAAAGCCCCTCGATCTGAACGGCGCCAACGACTATATTGAAAGCCTGCTCGAGCTCAATCTGCCCCCCGGGGTGAGCGCCGTCAGCGATTCAAAGGGTCAGGTT
>Ga0268298_10000365_pt1 | contig 58337 bp, 52 predicted proteins | sample WWTPWeurt_MetaG_FD_194462 | JGI IMG/M metagenome (GOLD analysis project Ga0268298, IMG submission 194462) | Activated sludge microbial communities from WWTP in Nijmegen, Gelderland, Netherland - WWTP Weurt | ecosystem: Engineered > WWTP > Aerobic digester > Activated sludge | place... | reverse complement strand
TTCAACGACGATCCGGACACCGACGCCGTCATCATGATCGGCGAAATCGGCGGTCCCGATGAAGCCGAAGCCGCCCAGTGGTGCAAGGCCAACATGAAGAAGCCCATCGTCGGCTTCATCGCCGGCGTCACCGCCCCGGCCGGCAAGCGCATGGGCCACGCCGGCGCCTTGATCTCCGGCGGTGCCGACACCGCCGATGCCAAACTCGCCATCATGGAAGAATGCGGCTTCAAGGTGACCCGTAACCCGTCCGAAATGGCCAAACTGCTGAAGGCCATGCTGTAAGCGCGTCCGCCTCGGAAAAAGCGCCGGTGCTCCCGGCGCTTTTTTGTTTGTGGAGATGAAATTTTTTCTGCGGCTTGGGTCTAAAATGCCGCGACCCCGCCAGCATTGTCGGAAAGATCAAGTCGCCCAGGAGAGCGGCAAACGCATGAGTGAAGCAGGTACCCCGAGGGAAGGGCGGCGCGAAGAGCGCCGCCGGGGACGTTTTCCCGGAAATTGGTTCATCCGCATTCTGTTGATTCTGGCCTTGGCCGTTGCCGTCGCGGCCTGGCTGGAGATGCGGGAGTCTTGGCTACAGGCGCACTTCTTCTCGGAGTGGGCGCGGGATTCCGGCTATCGTGTCGAGCCGGGGGAGAATCCAGACCTGTGGTTGCCTACAGATGGTCCCTACGATCAGCGCCTGGGTTATGCCCAACTGCGCTCGGCCGTGCCCAAACTGGTCACGGCCGGCTTCACGGTGACCGCCCAGGCCCGGCAGAACGAGCGTTTCCGGCAACTGACCGGGCGCGGGCTCTTCCCGATCTACCGCGAAAAATCCCAGGCCGGCCTGACTGTCCTCGACCGCTCGGGCGAATCCCTCTACGCTACCCTTTTCCCCCAGCGGCAATATGACCGTTTCGAGGCCATTCCGCCGGTGGTGGTGTCCTCCCTCCTGTTCATCGAGAATCGGGAACTGCTGGATTCCGACCATCCGCAGCGCAATCCGGCCGTCGAGTGGGACAGGTTCGGACGGGCCGTCATCGGTCAGGCGGTCCGGGCCGTCGATCCCGAGGGGGCGAGCCGTGCGGGGGGCAGCACCCTCGCCACCCAGATCGAGAAATTCCGTCATTCGCCGGGAGGCCGCACCCATGGAGCCCGGGAAAAGCTGCGGCAAATGGCTTCGGCGTCCCTGCGGGCCTACGCGGGCGGCGAGGATACGCTGGAGGTTCGTCGGCGCATCGTCGTCGATTTTGTCAATTCTGTGCCTCTGGGAGCGGTACCCGGAGTCGGCGAGGTCAATGGCCTCGGCGATGGCCTCTGGGCCTGGTACGGCCGGGAATTTTCCGAGGCCAACCGGCTGCTGGCAGCAGCCGTCGAGCAGCCCGCTGCGGCTGCGGCTCCGTTCAAGGAAGCCTTGTCGCTCTTTATCGCCCAGCGCCGGCCGTCGGATCTCCTGGCGGAAAATGCCCACCGTCTTACGGAACTCACCGATAGCCACTTGCGACTCTTGGCGCGCGATGGGGTGATCACCGAAGCGCTGCGGGACGCTGCCCTGGCCGTCGCGCTGAAGCCGCGCGACACGCCGCTGCCGCCACCGCCGGTGTCCTTCATCGAGCGCAAAGCGGTGAATTCCGCTCGCGCCGTCCTGGCGGATTTTCTCGATGTGGGCAACCTCTACGCGCTTGATCGTTATGATCTGACCGCGCGTACGACCCTGGACGGCGGCGCCCAGAACGCCGTCACCCGGTTTCTCGCCACCCTGAAGGACGACGGGGCACTCAAGTGCCTGGGCCTGAAAGGCGATCGCTTGTTGATGCGGGGCGATCCTTCCGAGGTGAGATTCAGTTTTACGCTCTACGAGGCGACGGCTCGCGGCAATCTGCTCAGGGTCCAGGCCGACAACGTGGATCAGCCCCTGGACATCAACGTCGGCACCAAACTCGATTTGGGTTCGAGCGCCAAATTCCGTACGCTGGTGAGCTATCTGGAGGCCATCGCCGACCTTCACCGCCGCTACTCGCCGATGCCGCCCGAGGAATTGCGCAAAATCCGCACCGAGGGCGGGGACAATCTCACCCGCTGGGCGCTTGAGCATTTGCAGCGGGTCGAGGACAAGTCCCTGCTTCCCATGCTCGAAGCGGCGCTGGAGCGGCGCTATCCGGCCAATCCGCAGGAGACTTTTTTCACCGGCGGCGGCTTGCATACCTTCCACAATTTCAAGCACGAAGACGACGCCAAGGTCCCGACCGTCGAGGAAGCTCTGGAGCAGTCGGTCAATCTTTCCTTCGTTCGCATCATGCGCGACGTGGTCCATTACCACGCTTTCGAGGCCGAGGATGCCCCCGGTCGGGAACTGCGCGACGACTCGGAAGCGGCGCGACGCCGTTTCCTGAGCCGTTTCGCCGATCAGGAAGGCAAGGAGTTCTTGGCGCATTTCTTCCGGAAGTACCGCGCCACGGCTACTGAAGATCTACTGCCGGCACTGATTTCCGACCTGAGACCTCTGCCGAGCAGGCTGGCGGCAGCCTTCCTGGGCGTTGAGCCCCAGGCCGACTTCGCATCCTTCAGCACCTTCATGGCCAGTCAGTTGGGCGAACGGGCCGGAAGCGAGGCCCAGCTGCGTAAGCTCTATGCCACCTATGCGCCTCTGCGCCTCAATCTCTCGGACCAGGGCTACCTGGCCCGGGTGCACCCGCTGGAACTCTGGCTGGTGGGGTATCTGAAGCAGAATCCGGGGGCAAACTTCGATCAGGTCGTGGCGGCCAGCACCCAGCAACGCCAGGAGGCTTATCGCTGGCTGCTCAATTCCCGCTTCCGGCGCGCCCAGGACGTGCGAATACGCATCGCACTGGAGGCAGCGGCGTTCGAGCGAATTGCGGCGTCGTGGAAAAAAGTCGGCTATCCCTTCGAGCGCCTGGTGCCCTCCTACGCGACGGCCATCGGCAGTTCCGCCGATCGGCCTGCGGCCCTGGCGGAATTGATGGGCATCGTAGTGAACGGTGGCGTTCGCCAAGCCACCGTGCGGGTGGACGAACTGCACTTCGCCGTCGCGACTCCCTTTGAAACCCACCTCGTCTGGACTCCCCGGGCGGGCGAGCGGGTATTGCCCGCGGAGGTCGCCGCAGCGGCTCGCAAGGCGCTCCTGCGCGTGGTGAACAACGGTACGGCTCGCCGGGTGAAGGATGTCTATAAGGATGATGCGGGAAAGCCACTCGCGGTGGGGGGCAAGACGGGGACCGGCGACCATCGCTTCGACGTCATTGGTGCCGGTGGCCAGATCAAGTTTTCGCGGGTGGTCAATCGGGCCGCGACATTCGTGTTCTATCTCGGCGACCGCTTCTTTGGAACGGTCACCGCCTTCGTTCCAGGCGAGCAGGCGGCAGCCTATGATTTCACCTCGGCATTGCCGGTCCAGATTTTGAAAGAAATGGAGCCGCTCCTGCGCAGCTTGACATCCGGGCAGCCGGGTACAGACCGCACGCGCTGTCCGGTCTGACGGCGAGCTTCGGAGGCGTGGACGTAAGGCAGCACTAATCGATATTTCTGCGGCCGTATCGGCCGGCGGGCAAGAAACGAGGAGGCGAGATGGCCCTATTCTTGAGTGAAGCCGAAGTTCGGCAGGTGCTGACCGTGGACATGGCCCTGGAGGCAGTCGAGGAAGCCCATCGTGAGCTCGCCTTGGGACAGGCTCAGGACACGCCGCGCGCGCGGACCCGATTGCCGCGAACTGCGCTCCATGTCTTGCAGGGGGCACTGCCAAGCCAGCGAGTGATCGGCTACAAGGCCTATACCAGCAATCGCAGTGGAAATCGCTTTTGGGTCCATCTCTTCGACAGTGAGACCGGGGAGCCGACGGCCATCATCGCCGCAGATTTCCTGGGAATGATGCGGACGGGGGCGGCCAGCGGAGTGGCAACCCGATGGCTGGCGCGATCCGATGCGAAGACGCTTGGGCTCTTCGGTGCCGGGTGGCAGGCCGAAGGGCATTTACGCGCGGTGTGTGCCGTCAGGCCCATCGAGCGGGTCCGAGTCCATGCCCGACGGGTGGATCGGTTGTCCGAGTTCTGCAAGCGCATGAGTGAAGCTCTTTCGATTCCGGTCGAGCCGGCGGATTCTCCGGCGGCGACGGTTGAAGGGGCCGACATCGTCGGGACTGTCACGACAGCGTCCGACCCAGTGTTCGACGCCGCTGGTCTCGCGCCGGGAGTCCATATCAACGCGGCCGGTTCCAATGCCCTCATCCGCCGAGAATTGAGCGAGGAAACCTTGCGGCGTTGCAGTCTGATCTGCGTCGATTCGATTCCCACGGCCCTTGCGGAAGCCGGCGATCTCTTTCCTTTCCTGGAAAAAGGGCGGACCCATCCCCGCCAGTGGGTGGAACTGGGGGAGATCCTGATTGGCCGCCGATCCGGCAGAACGGCAGCGGACCAGATCACGGTTTTCGAATCCCAGGGGCTCGCGGTTCAGGACCTCGCTCTGGCGGTGCGGATTCTCGCAGCGGCGCAACAGCAGGGGCTCGGAGTGCTCCTCCCCCATGGATGAAATTTGACTATGTTGAGAAGCACGCGTAAGAATAGCGGTTAAATAATTGTATTTCGACGTCTTGCGTCGAATGCGCCGAAGGAATCGAGGGGGCATGGGTAAAGCGGGGTTCTGGAAAACTGACTGGTTCCTGGGGGTCGTCGTGACGATCGCAATGCTCGTCGCCAACGGCTCGGATCTTGTCCAAAGCATCGAACGCAAGGCTTACGACATGGGCGTCAGGGCGTCGACGCGGACCCCGTCGGATCGGGTTGCCGTGGTCGCCATCGACGACTACAGCATCGCCAACATCGGCCGCTGGCCGTGGTCGCGGGATGTCCACGCCAAGTTCACCGATCTGATGGCGGGGGCACAGGCCAAGCTCATCGGCAATACCGCTTTCTTCTATGAGCCGGAGGTCTCGGCGGGCTACGCCTACATCACGCGCTTGAGCGAAATCGTCAATCAGGCGGCGGCTGACGGCGCCCCTATGCCCGGAGAGTTCGAAAAGATCGGCGCGGTTCTCAAGGAAGCGGAGGAGGCGCTCAACACAGACCGCAAGCTTGCGGACAGTTATGCCAAGGCCGCATCGGTGCTGCTTCCGATGACCTTTCAGTTGGGCGAAGCCCGCGGGCGGCCGGACAAGCCAGTTCCAGGATTTGTCTCCGCCAATCAGGTGAGCCAGGTCACGCCAGGGTCCGGCTTCGCCCTTCCGGGAATCCAGGTGCAATTTCCGGTGGAGACCATTGGCGCCAAGGCGGCGGCCCTCGGCCATCTGAACGCCAATCCCGACGTAGACGGTGGCATTCGCACCGAGCCGCTGGTGATCCAGTATTTCGACCAGTACTATCCGTCGCTCTCCTTGATGATCGCGGCTCGCAGCCTCAACCTCGGACCGGCGGACATCCGCGTCCAGTTGGGCGAGGAGGTGCGCCTGGGCAATCTGCGCATCGCCACCGACGTGGCGACCCAGATGAATACCTTCTTCTATAAGGATGTGGATGGGCACCCGGCCTTTCAGGTCGATTCCTTCTACGATGTCATTGCGGGCAAGATTCCCGCGGCCAAGTATGCCGGCAAGATCGTGCTGGTCGGGGCGACTGCTGCCGGCGTCGGTGCGGCCCAGGTGACGCCGGTTTCCCCGGCCATGGCGCCGGTGCTTACGTTGGCGCACTCGGTTTCGAGCATCCTCCAGGAGCATTTCTTCGTCACGCCGGCCTGGGGCGGGATGGCGAGCCTCGGCGCCTTCCTCCTCGTCGCGGCCTATCTCATCGCGCTGCTGCCTCGCCTGTCGGCCGGGCTCGGCGCGGCAGCCACGGCCGTATTCCTCGTGGTGCTGGTTGGCGCTCATTTCGGATTGATGGTGGGCTCGGGTCTCTGGATCCAGGTCATGGGCGCTGCAAGCCTTCTGGTCGTCGGGCATTTGCTGCTGACGACGAAGCGCTTCCTGGTGACCGAGCGGGGCAAGCAGAAATCCGATACCGAATCGGCCGAATCCAATCGCATGTTGGGACTTGCCTTCCAGGGACAGGGCCAGCTCGATATGGCTTTCGACAAGTTCCGCAAATGCCCGATGGACGAAGGGTTGATGGAAAATCTCTACAACCTCGCCCTCGATTACGAGCGGAAGCGCCAGTTCAACAAGGCGGAAGCGGTCTTCCGCTATATGGCCGATTTCAATCCCAAATTCCGCGACCTGCAGCAGCGCATCACCAAGGCCAAGCAGATGTCGGAGACCGTCATGCTCGGCGGAAGTCGCGGCCAGGGCACGGGAGGAACGGTCATTCTTGCCGATGGTCAGGTCGAGAAACCGATGCTCGGGCGCTATCAGGTCGAAAAGGAACTCGGCAAGGGCGCCATGGGAGTCGTCTATCTGGGGCGCGATCCGAAGATCAACCGGGTGGTGGCCATCAAGACCATGGCCTTGGCCCAGGAGTTCGCCGAAGACGAACTGGCGGAGGTCAAGGAGCGCTTTTTCCGCGAGGCGGAAACGGCAGGCCGGCTGAATCATCCGAATATCGTCACGATTTTCGATGCCGGCGAAGAGCACGATCTGGCCTACATCGCGATGGAATTTCTCAAGGGCAAGGATCTCGTGGGCTTTACCAAGAGCGGCGCGCTCATGACTCTTCCTCAGGCTGTGTCGGTCGTTGCCAGGGTCGCCGAGGCCCTCGATTATGCCCATCAGAACAACGTCGTGCATCGCGACATCAAGCCGGCCAACATCATGTATGAGCCGGAGTCGGATCAGGTCAAAGTCACCGATTTCGGGATCGCCCGCATTACCGACTCGTCCAAGACCAAGACCGGCATGGTGCTGGGGACGCCTTCCTACATGTCCCCGGAGCAACTGGCGGGCAAGAAGGTGGATGGCCGCTCCGACCTTTATTCGCTGGGCGTCACCCTCTTCCAGATGTGCTGCGGACAATTGCCCTTTGTCGGCGAGTCGATGGCGCAACTCATGTACAAAATTGCCAATGAGCCGGCTCCTGAGGCCCAGTCGATCAACCCGAGCATCTCCGCGGAGCTCAACGCGGTGATTGCGCGGAGTATGGCCAAGGATCCGGATCAGCGCTTCCAGCGAGGAAGCGAAATGGCCGCCGAATTGCGAGCGAGCCTCGCCGGCGTCGGGGGAACGCTGGGCGGAGCCAAGGCGGCCGATGGGCAGTCGGGCGACGTGGATATCACGCTTTAGGGACTGGGGACGATGAAATTGGCTGAAGTGCTGGAGGTGGTGACCCGGACCGATCCCGGGGTCGTTCGCGCGCACAACGAAGATGCGGTGTTCGGAAGTGCCGACCATGGGCTTGCCATTCTGGCGGATGGCATGGGGGGCTATAACGCTGGCGAAGTGGCCAGTGGAATGGCGACCACCCTGCTGTCGTCCAATCTCCTCGATCTCGTCCAGACCTGCTCGCCCCAGGAAATGGATGGGCAGAGCGGCAAGCGCTTGTCGCACCGCCATATTCAGGAACAAGTGGCGGGAGCCAATGAAGCCATCTATAACGCCGCCCAGAGCCAGCCTCAGTATGCCGGCATGGGGACGACGCTTGTCATGGCCTGGTTCTACGACAATCTGCTTACCGTAGCCCACATCGGCGACTCCCGGCTCTATCGCCTGCGGGGGGCCGAGTTTCAGCAGATTACCCGCGATCACTCCTTATTGCAGGAGCAGATCGACAGCGGCTTGATCACCGCCGAGGACGCCAAATACTCTCAGAACAAGAACCTCGTCACTCGTGCCCTGGGCGTGGACCCGGAAGTCGAGCCCGAGATTCACGACTACGACGTTGAGCCCGGCGATGTGTACCTGCTTTGTTCTGACGGCCTCAACGACATGGTCGAGGACGACGAAATTGCAATGACCTTGCAGACCCTGGGGTCCAACCTGCCGTTGGCTGGCGATCAACTGATCCAGATGGCGAATGACAATGGCGGCAAGGACAATGTTTCGGTTATTCTTATCAAGGTTCGCGGCGACTTTGCGGCGCCGCGGGGCTGGTGGCAGCGCTTCCTGGCCTGGTTCAAGTGAAATGAGGATGGCAACATGGCAAAACTGATCCTTTCGATGGACGGACTGGTGCTTAAGGAAATTTCGCTCAACAAGGAGCGAGTCACCATTGGGCGCAAGCCGCACAATGACATCCAGATCGACAATCTCGCGATCTCGGGTGAGCATGCGGCCATCGTCACCATCCTCAACGATTCCTTCCTGGAAGATCTCAACAGCACCAACGGCACGCTGGTCAATGGGCAGCCTGTCAAGAAGCACTTCCTGCGCAATAATGACGTGGTCGAACTGGGCAAATACAAGCTCAAGTACGTCAGCGAGCAACCGGCAGGTGGAGCCGGGCCCGCCGATTTCGAGAAGACCATGCTCATTCGCCCGAATGTGATGAAAAATCCCCAAGAGTCGGCAAAGCCTGCTCCGGAAGCGCCGCCAGCCATGGCCAAGGCGACCGAGAGCCAGCCAGGGGGAGTGGGTCCCGTTGTTCCTGGACCAACCCCCGCCGCCGTGGCTGCGGGTGCGGCAACGCCCACCGCTTCGGCGCCGACCGCGGCCATCCAGTTGCTGACCGGAGCCAATGCCGGCAAGGAACTGGAATTGACCAAGACGCTCACCACGTTGGGCAAGCCGGGAGTCCAGGTCGCGGTGATCGCTCGCCGCCCGCATGGCTTCTTCATTACTCATGTCGAGGGGGCGCAATTCCCCATCGTCAATGGCAACGTTCTTGATGCCCAGGCCCATCAGTTGGCCGATCACGATGTGATCGAGATCGCCGGAATCAAGATGGAGTTCTTTTTCAAGACCTGACGCCCGAGACGCCACGTTCGTCAGGCCCACTTGAAAAAACATCTCGTCCGTTACCTCCTAGGCGCTGCCTGCGTCCTCCTTTTCGTCGGTCACGGCGCAAAGTTCTGGCAACTACCTTTCTTCAGCGTTCTTGACGGGTACCTCTACGACGTGCGTGTCCGCATGTCTACTCCGGGCGGCAAGGATGAGCGTATCGTCATCGTCGATCTGGACGAGAAAAGCTTGGCCGAGATCGGCCGTTGGCCCTGGGGGCGCGATGTCGTCGCCGAGTTGGTTCGTAAGCTCACCGACGACTACAAGGTCGCGATCGTCGGATTCGACGTTGTCTTTGCCGAGCCGGATGAGAGTTCCGGCCTGAAAGTCCTGGAGAGGCTCGCCAAGGATCAGTTGCGCGGTGAGAGGACCTTTCAGGATGCCCTCCCGGGCCTGCGCGTCAGTCTCAATTACGATCAACTGTTTGCCGAGACCCTCAAGGGTCGGCCCGTCGTCCTGGGTTACTACTTCTCGGGTATCGAGGACGCCCGCCGCAGTGGGGCGCTGCCCCCGCCAGTCTGGCCGGCGGGGCAATTTGGCAGCCGACCGGAAATGATTCTCGACTGGAAGGGTTACGGTGGCAACCTTTTGGAACTGCAGAAGAACGCAGCCAGCGCGGGGCACTTCAATCCGATTGTCGATTTTGATGGCGTCTCGCGGCGGGTGCCGTTGATCGTTAGGCACGAGGGCGTCTATTACGAGGCGCTCGCCCTGGCCATGGTGCGCCTCCTTCATGGGGGGGCGCCAGTTCGGCCTGGATTCCCCGAAGGCAAGGGAACCATAGAATGGCTCGATGTGGGCAATGACAGCAGCGTCCTGAGGATACCGGTGGACGAGTTCTGCGCTGCGCTGATTCCCTATCGCGGAGGCGAGCGCAGCTTCCCCTATGTCTCGGCTGCCGACGTGCTCAAGGGCCGTATCGATCCGGCTGCGCTGAAGGGGCGGGCCATATTGATCGGGACAACGGCGCCGGGTCTCATGGATTTGCGGTCTACGCCTGTCGGCGCAACTTATCCCGGAGTGGAGATTCATGCCAACATGATCGCCGGGATCATGGATGGCACCCTGCGCCAAAGGCCGTCCTACGTCCTCGGCGCCGAGGTTGTCGAACTGGTTCTGGTCGGAGCTGCTCTGACCTTGCTGCTGCCGCTTCTGTCACCCCTGCGCGCTTCCCTACTGACTGCCGGCGCCTTGACCGTCGTCGTCGCGCTCAATCTTTTCCTCTGGTATGGGGCCGGCATGGTCCTGCCGCTTGCGTCGGTCATCCTGCTCTGCCTCCTGCTCTATGCCCTTAACATGTCTTGGGGCTATTTTGTCGAATCCAAGAGCAAGCGGCAGTTCACCGAGCTTTTCGGTCAGTATGTCCCTCCGGAACTGGTGGATGAAATGGCGCGCGATCCCGAGCGCTACAGCATGGATGGTCGCAAGCAGGAACTTACCGTCCTATTCTCGGATGTGCGCGATTTCACGACTATTTCCGAGAGCCTTGACCCGCGGGAGCTCTCGCAGCTCATGAATGAGTACCTGGGGGCGATGACCGCGGTGACCCGCAAGTATCGGGGAACAGTGGACAAATATATTGGCGACGCCATCATGGCCTTCTGGGGGGCTCCCGTCACGGATCCCGAACACGCCCGAAACGCGGTGTTGACCGCCTTGGACATGCAGCGGGAGATGAAAAATCTGCGGGATCCCTTCGTCGCACGCGGCTGGCCGGAACTGCACATCGGGATCGGGATCAATACCGGAATGATGACTGTCGGCGACATGGGGTCGCCGGTGCGTAAGGCCTATACGGTCATGGGCGATGCGGTGAATACGGGGTCTCGCCTTGAGGGCCTGACCAAGGAGTACGGCGTGCCTATTCTTGTCGGAGAAACCACCAAGGCGGCCGTCAAGGACATGGTCTTCCGCGAAATCGACCGAGTGCGGCCCAAGGGCAAGGGCGAGCCTTTGGCCATCTACGAGCCGGTGGGAATCGCCGGAGAAGTGCCAGGCGACCTGCAGGACGAACTCAAGCTCTGGCAGCATGCGTTGCGCCTGTACCGCTCGCAGGATTGGGATCAGGCCGAATTGCAATTGCACAATCTCTGCCGCCGCGCCCCGGATCGTGCGCTCTACCGGATCTATATCGAGCGGATCGCCTATCTTCGGAACGATCCTCCGGGCCCGGGCTGGGACGGGGTGAGAATCTTCAAGACCAAATAACCATGAAGCTGAGAGTCCTGGGATGCAGCGGCGGAATCGGTGGCAGACATCTGCGCACCACTTCGCTGCTTGTGGACCATGACGTCCTCATCGATGCCGGTACCGGCGTCGCCGACCTCACCATCGCCGAGCTGGCCATGGTCGACCACGTCTTTCTCACCCATACCCACCTGGATCACATCGCTTCATTGCCTTTGATGGTCGACACTGTCGGCGACCGTCGATCGATCCCGCTCACCGTTTACGGCACTGAGGCGGTGCTGACCATACTCCGCAACCATATTTTCAATTGGGCGATCTGGCCGGATTTTTCGGAGATTCCTACGCCTCAGAATCCGTTCCTGCAGTTTCAGGTCATCGAACTGGGCAAGGGCATATCGCTCGCGGGGCGCCGCATCACGGCGCTTCCCGTGGATCATACGGTTCCCGCGGTGGGGTATCAGCTGGACTCCGGATCGGCAAGCCTGGCTTTCTCGGGAGATACCGGGATTTGCGATGCCTTCTGGAAGGCCGTCAACAAGATACGCAATCTCAAGCACCTGATCGTCGAATGTGCCTTTTCCAACCGGGAGGAACAGCTCGCTCGGGTTTCCCGTCACTTGTGCCCGAATATGCTGGCTGGCGAATTGCTCAAACTGGAGCGCGAGTGCGAAATCTACATTACGCATCTGAAGCCGGGCCAGATTGAGCTGACCATGGAGGAAATCGAAGATTGCCTAGGCAACTTCAAGCCGCGCATGCTCCAGAACAATCAGGTTTTCGACTTCTGATGCGATGAAGGCCGATATTCTCGGGCGCCTGGAGCCGATTTCCAGCCTTTCCCCGGAACGCTTGCGCGAACTGGCCGCAATCTGCGCCATCGAACGCTTCCCCATAGGTGTAGATCCTGTTCAGGGCGTTGATGTGCAGCGAGTGTCGGTCTATCTCCTGGGCGGGGAATTGAAGGTCGAGCTTGCCTCAGGAGGAGTCAAGGTCTTGGTGGGCGGTTGCGAAGAAGCGATCTGGCCCCTGGGGCGCAGTTCTGGAGTTCCCCGGGCGACGCGTGCCATCACCGAAATCGAAGTCCTGCGGATCGACGACGATCTTCTGGACATCATGATGACCTGGGATCAGTTGTCTGCCAAGGGAAACCGGCCGGCCAAGAACGCCCAGGACAATTCGCTCTGGAAGACGATCACCAGTGCCATCGGTTTGCATTCCCAGGCCGGAAGCGGATTGTCCCTACTGCCTGCGGCCAATATTCACGAACTGATGCTGCGTTTTGAGCGCATCAAGGTCAAGAAAGGTGAGGCCCTCGTTCGCGAAGGGGCGGTGGGTGACTATTACTACATGCTTGAGCGCGGTCGCGCCCAGGTGACTCGCCAAGTAGGCGGGGCCGAGGTCCTGGTGGCAGACCTCAAGGGCGGCGACGCCTTCGGCGAGGAAGCGCTCGTCTCCGGCGCCACCCGCAATGCCTCAGTCACCATGACCAGCGATGGTGTCCTTCTGCGCTTGGGGAAAGACGATTTCAATGCGCTCCTCAAGGCTCCGCTCCTTCATGGCGTCGATTTTCCCGAGGCCAAGCGCCGGGTCGCGGCCGGGGACGCCCGCTGGCTGGACGTCCGTTACCCCGCCGAATTCGCCCAAGACGGTCTACCGGGAGCGCGCAACATTCCGCTCAATGAATTGCGAGCGGCTTTTGGGCTCCTACGGCACGATACCGAATACATTGTCTATTGCCAGAGTGGCCGCCGCAGTTCAGCCGCTGCTTTTCTGCTGTCCCAGCACGGATTCAGAGCGAGCTGGCTAGAGGGCGGGCTGACCGCCGAGGAAGAGGCCTGACATGAATGCCCAAACCAAATCTGAGCCGGGAGGGGCGGGCGACGTCGCCAGTCGCCTGGTATTTCTCAAGAATCTCCATGCCGTGACCAACAAGATCCACGCAACCAGTGCCGTGGACGAGATCATGCTGGAGCTGTCCAAGGATATCTGCGACCTCTTCAATGCCGATCGTCTGACCATCTACGTCTTGAGTGAAGACAAGCAGGCCATCGTTTCACGGGTCAAGACCGGCCTCAATTCCTTCAAGGACATCAAGCTCCCCATCGCCGACCAGAGCATCGCCGGCTACGTCGCCTCGGTTCGCCAACTGGTCAATATCAGCGACGTCTATGACGACGTCGAACTGAAGCAGTACAGCCCGAAAATGCAGTTCCTCAAGGAAGTGGATAAGCGCACCGGGTATCGTTCCAAGCAAATGCTGGTGGCGCCGATTCTTGACGAGGCAGGCGAACTGCTGGGCGTGATTCAGTTGATCAACAACAGGGCAGACGTCACCTTCCCCGATCTCGCCGTCGAAGGCGTGGGAGAACTCGCCAAGACCCTTGCGGTGGCTTTTACCCAAAGGCAGAAGCCGGTCTTCGTCATCCGCTCGAAATTCGACTACCTGGTTGCCGATGGCGTCCTTTCCGCCACCGACTTGGAGCGCGCCCAGCGGATCGCCAGGGAAAAGGGCGTCGATATCGAGGGCGTGCTCACCAAGGAATTCAGTGTGAAGCCAGCGGCCATTGGCGGAGCGCTGTCGAAATTCTTTGCCGTGCCATACGAGCCCTTCAAGGCGGACCGTATCAAACCCATCGATCTGCTACGCCACATCAAGCGCGAGTACGTCGACGAGAGCCATTGGCTGCCTCTGGAAGATACTCCGGAGGGCTTGGTGGTGATGGCTCCGGACCCCGAACGGGTGAGGAATTCGCGAGTCGTCAACAATATCTTCCCCAAGAGCAAGATCGTCTATCGCGTCACTACCCACCAGGAGTTTGCCCAGTCCGTCGACCAGTTTTTCGGCGCTCTCTCCAACATGGGTTCTGTGGACGATCTGCTCTCCGACATGGGGGAACTTGAGGACGCCGGAGACGGCTTGGCCGACGACGCTACGGCGGCGGCGGACAACGAACTTGTCCGTCTGGTCAACAAGATCATCGTCGAGGCCTACCAACAGGGAGCCTCGGATATACACGTCGAACCGAGGCCGGGCAAGGACAAGACGGCCATCCGCTTTCGCAAGGATGGCTCGCTGTTCAATTACATCGAGGTTCCGGCTTCCTACCGGGCACCCCTGGTCACGCGCCTGAAGATCATGTGCGACCTCGACATCTCGGAAAAGCGCAAACCTCAGGACGGCAAGATCAAGTTCAAGAAATACGGTCCCCTGGATATCGAATTGCGGGTGGCCACCATTCCCACCGCCGGCGGCGTCGAAGATGTGGTCATGCGTATCCTCGCTGCTGGCGAGCCGATCCCCCTCGACCAACTGGGCCTGACCCCGCGCAATCGGGAAAACCTCGTGAAATGTATCGAGAAACCTTACGGGCTTTTCTTCGTCTGTGGCCCGACGGGATCCGGTAAAACCACGACTCTGCATTCGGTGCTCGGCTACCTCAACAAGCCGGACACCAAGATCTGGACCGCCGAGGATCCGGTGGAAATCACCCAGAAAGGGCTCCGCCAGGTCCAGGTCAACAAGAAGGCGGGTCTCGACTTCGCGACGGTGATGAAAGCTTTTTTGCGTGCCGATCCGGACATCATCATGGTGGGCGAAATGCGGGATCCGGAGACGACGGGGATCGGGATCGAGGCCTCGTTGACGGGCCACCTGGTGTTCGCCACCCTGCATACCAATTCGGCCCCCGAATCGATCATCCGTTTGCTCGACATGGGGATGGATCCCTTCAATTTTGCCGATGCGCTCCTGGGCATCTTGGCCCAGCGCTTGGCCAAGCGCCTTTGCAAGGACTGCAAGGAGGCCTATCACCCGGGCCAGGACGAAATCAAGGCGCTGATCCAGGAATACTGCGAAGAGCTGGCCCATACCGATAGCTGGAAAAAGGATCCCAAGGGCTCCATGGAGGCGATTTACAAGGACTGGGGGGCGCGTTACGCCAAGGATGGGAAATTCACCTGCTACCGGCCTAAGGGTTGTGCCGCCTGCAACGACACTGGCTATCGGGGTCGCGTCGGCCTTCATGAACTCCTGGTGGGGACCGATCCGGTCAAGAAATTGATCCAGGAAAAGGCGCGGGTGGCCGAAATTCTGGCCTGCGCGCTCAACGAGGGCATGCGCACCCTGAAGATGGATGGCATTGAAAAAGTCGTTCAGGGCATCACGGACATGAAACAAGTCCGGTCCGTATGCATCAAATAGGAGTCGCCATGGATACCCTGGATCAACTCTTCCGTCGCCTGGAGCAACTCAACGACATCGGCGCGTCGCTATCCAGCGAGCGCAATGTCGATCGCCTGTTGGAGAAGATCCTGGTGGCGGCCAAGACCGTCACTCACGCCGATGGTGGAACGCTTTACCTGGTCTCGGAAGACCAACGCCATCTGCACTTCGAGATCGTCCGTACCGCTTCGCTGGGCATCGCGTTTGGCGGGGCGAGCGGTGCGCCCATTTCGAGCAAATTTGCCGATCTGCCGCTTTACCGGGAAGACGGCAGCCCCAACAACAGCATGGTGGCGGCCTACGCCGCGCTGACGGGCCAGACGGTCAATATCGAGGATGCCTACTGCGCCGAGGGTTTCGACTTCTCCGGCACCCGGAAATTCGATGCCGGAACAGGCTACCGCTCCCAATCCTTTCTGACGGTGCCGATGAAGAATCACGAGGGGGAAATCATTGGCGTCCTGCAACTCATCAACGCCGTCGATCCGGAATCGAGCCAGGTTCGCGCCTTCGCGGTCAGCGATCAGCGCTTGGCCGAGTCCCTGGCATCCCAGGCGGCCATTGCGCTGACCAATCGACAGCTCATCGGGCAGCTTGAAGATCTCTTCGAGTCGTTCATCAAACTCATCAATACCGCCATCGACGAAAAATCGCCCTATACCGGCGGCCATTGCCAGCGGGTCCCGGTACTGACCATGCTCCTGGCCGAGGCCGCGGATAAGGTCACCGAAGGGCCGCTGGCCGATTTTCACCTGACCGATAAAGATCGCTACGAATTGAAGATTTCCGCTTTGCTCCACGACTGCGGCAAAATCACCACACCGGTCCATGTCGTCGACAAGGCGACCAAGCTGCAAACGCTATTCGACCGAATCGCGCTGGTCGATACCCGGTTCGAAGTCCTCAAGCGGGATGCAGAAATCGCCATGCTGAGGGCAATCGCGGCGGGGGAATCTGCCGCTGAGGCGCAAGCGCGCTTCGCGGCAGAGATTGTCACCCTTGACGACGAGCGCGAGTTCCTACGGCGTGCCAATGTCGGCGGCGAGCGCATGAGCGACGCTGATATCGAGCGGGTCAAGGCGATTGCCGAGAGCCGCCGCTGGCGGGATACCGCTGGCGCGGATTCCGCGTTCCTGACCACTAATGAAGTCGAAAATCTCACCATTCGAGCGGGAACCCTGACCGCTGCAGAGCGCGAGATCATCAATCACCACATCGTCGCCACCATCAAGATGCTGGAACAACTACCCTGGCCCAAGCATCTGAAGAATGTCCCCGAATACGCCGGCGGGCACCACGAGCGCATGGACGGCAAGGGCTATCCCCGCGGTCTGACCCGGGAACAGATGAGCTGGCAGGCAAGGATGATGGGCATCGCCGATATCTTCGAAGCGCTGACCGCCAAGGACAGGCCGTACAAGGAGGGAATGAAGCTGTCCCAGGCGCTGGAAATCATGGGCAAGTTCGAGTCCAATGGACATATCGACCCGGACTTGTTCAAAGTGTTCGAATCAGGAGGAGTGTTCGGTGCTTATGCCCGCGAGTTCCTCGATTCCTCACAGATCGATGTCTGAGGTCAGCCTGCGGTGCGTGACAAATTGCGCATAAAGTTGACGAAATACGGCAGATGTTCGGGCTTGGGCCGCTTATCCGCAGGACTCTTCCCGGGTCGAGAATGGTATGTTTCTGGCTTTGGGTTCCCTGCATCGATAACCGGAGGAGGGCGTGATGGAGCGGGGTTTTACACTCATAGAACTAATGATAGTTGTGGCGATTATTGGCATTCTTGCGGCTATCGCAATTCCTTGGTACGGGGAGTTCATTCGCAAGGGAGAGGACAAGGCCGCTCATGCCGACGCCAGAAATATCCTGACTCAGGCGGTCGCTGCCTCACAGCGGTGAGCTTGTGGACCATGGCATGAAATGTGTTAGTCTTTATCCAACGGAATTTCCGTTGGCTTTTTCCTAGGAGGACATCGTAATGAGAAAGCTGCAAAAGGGTTTCACCTTGATCGAACTGATGATTGTGGTCGCGATCATCGGTATCCTCGCTGCTATCGCCATTCCGCAATTCAGCGAGTACACGAAGAAGGGCGAGGACAAGGCGGCGCAGTCTGACGCGCGCAATATCCTGACCCAGGCCGTGGCAAACAGCCAGCAGTAATTTTGGAGAGTTGAAATGGATGCCAAGAAAACGATCGAAGTAGTAGTGCTCGGTGGCACGCTGGTGGTGGCTGCCAATTCCTGGGCGGCGAACAATGCCTGCAACAACGGTAGTGCGGTTTCGATTGCAACCGGTGGTTTCATCAAGGTGGGTTTCACCCCGAAATGCTCCGGTAATGTCTATGCCGACACGTTGGATGGAACCCAGTCGTTTACGGTGAAGAGCTTTTCCGCCAAGGGTAAGCAGTTCTTCGGCGGTACCACCGAGGGTGGTGGCGTGACCGCGTGTACCGGGGCCACGGTGGCCTCGACTGACACCTCGGTCAGCGCTGCTGCTGGCGGTTGTTCGTAACCCGGTGCGCCGCGACCCGCGAGTTCCTTCGTTTTGGGGGCCGTCTCGGGCGCTGTGAATCGAGAAAAGGGCCGGCTTTGCCGGCCTTTTTTTTGCCACGCTTCGGGGCATGCATGGTCAGAATTTCCGGCTGACTCCCGTCGCAATGCCTCGGTACTCGATGGTGGATTCAAGTCATTTTTCCTCAGTCTCCTCCGGGTTGATTGAAAATGCCCGCATCGCCTGGCTGCTCGGGCTGCGTAGTCGGGCAATCCGCGGCGTTCTGGTTCTCGGGATCTTCTTGCTCGTAGCGGCCTTCCTCGCGGGGGCGTTTTCCCTGCGGCAACCCGTGGTCGTGGCGCTCGACGTGGGCTTGTCCGGGATTCGCCTCCTGAGTCTGTTGCTTGCGCTGTTCTGGGTGCAGGAAACCTTCGTTCGCGATATCGAACGGCGAACGATCGTTTTTCCGCTGGTTCTCCCGATACCCCGCTGGGTTTACGTCTTGGGGCGCTTCCTTGGGGTGGCGGGTCTGATTGTCCTGGCGATTGCGATTTGGGGCCTGGTGCTCTACGGGGCGAGCATTTCAGCGACCTGGGGCTACGAAGCCTCGTCACTTCCCACTTTCGGATTTTCCTACGGCCTGGTTCTGGCGGGTATCGTCGGCGATGCCCTAGTCATTGGGGCCTTCGTGCTGGCGGTCGCCAGCGTGGCCACCAGTCCCTTGCTTCCGATGGCGACCGGCGCCATGTTTGCCCTTGCGTCCCGGGGAATTGGCCCGGTCGTGGACTATCTGGAGCTATCATCGCGGACAGACCCCGCGCTGCAGGAAGGATTGTTGCCTTTGTTGCAGATTCTGCGCTGGATTCTGCCCGACTTGGCACGCCTTGATTTTCGTCCCCTGACACTCTATGGAAATCCAGCGGATCCGGCCATAGTGATCGGGGCGTTCGCCATCGCCCTTGGGTACGCCTCGATACTTCTCGGTATTGCGATGGCGACCTATCAGCGGCGCGAGTTTTCCTGAGTGCCCTCGGGGTCGATGAAAATTGGAACCGGTTGAACTGGATACTCGGGCCGCGGAGGGGCTGATCGACTCGGGACGGTTTGAGGAGGCCATCGCCTTCCTGGCCGAACGGGCTCGCGTCGAGCGCCTCGACGCAAGAGGGGAGTTTCTTCTCGGTCTCGCCTTTCGGCGGGCCGGCAGACCCAGCGAGGCTGTGGAAGCCTATCGTCGCTGCGTTGCCCTGGAACCCGGTGTTGCTGTGGCCTGGCGAGGCATTGCGGCGCTATCGTTCGATCTCGGGAATTATGCCGATGTTGTCGATAGTCTGGAGCGCTATCTTGACCTCGAACCTTATGATCGCGCCGCCTTGGGCTGGGCCATATTCTCTTTGGCTGAACTGCAGCGGCTTGATGATGCGCACGTGGTCCTCGATCGGTACCTTGCGGTTTTTCCTTACGACGCCCGGTTGCGGCCGATGCAGGCGTTCCTGTTTGAGCGGCAAAGGCGCTTCCTGAATGCAGTGCTGATGATCGGAAGCGAGGCCGATCAGGCACTCGCGAATTCCATGGCGGGCGAAATACTGCACAACTGCATGAACAATCTGGGAAATTCCCAGCTGTGCGAGGCTTATCTGGAGTTGACCTATCCCGACCCGGTGCATCGCGAACAAGACTTTGCCTATGCCAAAGGGGCGGCTCACCTGGCTGCACTGAAGGACGATCTTCCGACCTCGGTTGCCATGGCCAGGCGGTCGATTCAACTCGGCAATAGTGATCGTGATGCGACCTTGAATCTGGCGCTCCTGGAGATCGCGAACAACGATTATGCCGAAGGCTGGCTCGCCTACAGGAATCGAGACATTTCATGGAAACACCTCATCCTCCCCTCGATTTCCGAGTGGAACGGTGAGCCGATCGCCGGCAAGACGATCATCGTTCACAGTGAGCAGGGCTGCGGTGACGTGATCCAGTTTGTTCGCTATCTGCCCTATCTCCGGGAAACCGGGGCCACGGTCCTGTTCAACTCGTACGCGGATATCCTCGAATTGCTGCGTAACGATCCCCGCGCGCAGAAGGGACAATCCATCGCAGTGGATGTCTTGCAGCAGATCGACTACCAGACGTTCCTGATGGAGTTTCCGGTACTGCTGCGGGCGCGAAGCATCCTGGATTTCCCTGCCGATACGCCCTACCTGTACGCGCCGCCCGCCAAGGTCGACCTCTGGCGCCAGCGTCTGGCCGAGTATCCCGGGCTCAGGGTAGGTTTGGTCTGGGCAGGAAATCCCCAGCATGAAAATGACCACAATCGCTCGGTTTCATTGACTGATCTCCGCGATCTTGCGGCGGTTCCCGGGATTGCGTGGTTTTCCGTGCAAAAGGGGCCGCGCTCAAGTGATCTGGGGGCCGATCAATGGCCCCGGAACATTGTCGATCTCGCAGACGAGATCGACGATTTTTCCGATACCGCTGCCATCCTCGAAGCGCTGGACCTATTGATCAGTGTCGATACCTCAGTCGCCCACCTAGCTGGGGCGATGGAAAGGCCCTGCTGGGTGTTGATTCCAAAGGTCGGGGAAGATTGGCGATGGAGAATCGCCGACGATCGTTCGCCCTGGTATCCCGCTCTGCGCTTGTTTAAGCAAAAACGTGCCTGCGACTGGCGCGGAGTCGTCGCGGATGAGATTGTCCCAAGACTGGCCGAACGGGTCGCCGAATGCAGGGTCTTGCCTTTGTCCTCCCGGCAAAGGATCGAACTGGCTTGGCTGGCCGGCGACCCGATTGCGGAGGACGCGCTGAAATCCTGGCTGGACGATTGTCCGATCGAGGAAATCGGTCCGGATTCGATCCGCGTTGCACGATTCCTCGCATTGCGGCGCCAGGAACCAGCCCCGCTCGGGATACTCGCAGCGCATTCCGGCGGGAATCCAGAAATCATGGCGGCCTTTGCCGAATGGCAGGCAAGTCGGGGCAATTCTGTGGAAGCGCTCGAAAGCTTCCTGATGCTGGGGGACCGAATACCATCCGACGAGGCGGTTCTGGTCTGCGGGCGTCTGTTGATCAATTCCGGGCAGGTGAGTCGTGCGGACGTAATCATCTCCGCCGCTGTCGGCCGGAGGGGACTCACCGGCGCGCTGGCGCGACTGCAGGGCGATGTGGCGTATTCCCGGCAGGAGTGGAATGAGGCCGGTGAGGCCTATTCCCGGGCGGTGCACCTTGATCCCAGGAGTTATTCCGCTTACCTCGGGTTGTCGCGGGTATTGCGGATCCAGCGGAATTTTGTCCAGGCCGGAGATGCGCTGCAGCGCGCCCTGTTGCTCAACAGGGAGGATATCGGGTGTTGGCGGGAAGTCGTCCAGTTCGCCCTGGACCGAGGCGCCAGTTGCTTCGCGGAACACGCGGCCCGCTGGTTGCTCTCGCAATCCGGCGATACGCAAGACAAGGTCTATCTGGCCCTTGCGTTAGCCAGGCAAGGTCGTGCCGGTGAGGCGCAAGCGCTGGTGGTCGGGGAGAAATTCGCTGCAATCGACGATCTTGCGGGAAAAATGAGTCTGGTCTACCTCTACGCGCTGTTGGGGCAGGACGAGTCGACCGAGAAGTTGCTTCGCGAGATCGTTTCGACCTATCCGCGCCTGAAGCACGGACACCTGGAACTCGGGACCTGGTTACTGGCGAGGAACCGATTTGAAGAAGGATGGGAGCACTACAGGCTTGGTCTTCCCGAGGAGACCCTGCCGGCACCGGAATGGCGGGGCGAGCGTCTGGAAGGCAAGACACTTCTGGTTTTTCAGGACCAGGGCCACGGCGATCTCTTGCAGTTTCTGCCGTTGGTCGCCCAATTGCCCGTTCAAGCCCGGATTACGCTCGCGGTGTATGCAGACGTCTTTGAGTTCGTCGCGGCCCAGTTCCCTGCGTTCCCCGTGATTCGTCGCGAGAAGGTGCTCGTCGCGCCGGAGAGTTATGACTTCTGCGTTCCCTTGATGCGCCTGCCGGGTTTGCTCGGAGTCGACCTCGAAATGCCTCCGCTGGCGTTTCCCTATTACCGGGCCGTAAGTTCGTGCCTGCCGGACGAGTGGGTCGACGTGTTGAGAGCCGATACCCGGCTGAAGGTTGGGATCGTCTGGGCAGGAAATTCACAACACCCGAACGATGCGAATCGTTCGACTTCCCTGGAGGACTGGCTTCCCCTTGCGGAATTGCCCGGGCTTTCGCTCTACAGCTTGCAGAAGGATGTGGCTTCCAACCAGGCCCAGGCCTTTCCCCAACTCGTGTTGCGCAATCTTGCATCGGTGTGCGACCGACTGCACCAGACCGCGGCCGCCATCTCGCACCTCGACCTAGTGATTTCTGTCGATTCCGCGGTGGCGCACCTCGCCGCCGCCCTGGGCAAGGAGACCTGGATTCTTGTTCCCGACAAGCGGCCGGATTTTCGTTGGCAACTCGGGCGCGAGGATTGTCCCTGGTATCCGACGGTTAGACTGATAAGGCGCTCTGCCGCGGAGAATTGGGTCGATGTGTTGACTCGAATCGCGCAGAGTCTGAACGACAGGCTGGCGAACCCTTCCTGAACCCATGACGACTCTCCGCAATGAACCGGCGTTCGGGTGGATTGCCCTTGGAGTCCTGGCGTTCGTCGTCGGGAACTGGACCAGACCTCCCGCGAAGTATGAGCCGAGCGAACTGCGGGTAGCCCTCAATGTTCCGCTTCAGATTCTTGCTGCCTGGGGGGACCGATATCTGGCGGCGAACGCCGGAACCTGGAGAGCGATCGTGGTCGATGCGACCAGGATGTCCTCCAGTACGCTGGCCGCCCTGGCCAGAATTCAGGAGGACGCGTCGTGGTTGAATCCTGCCCATGAGGACAACTACTATGTGGCGGCCGCCATACTGCCCTGGGAAGGCGAATTCGAACGAGGGCAAACCATCCTGCGGCGGGCCATGGAGGCGCGCCGTGGCGATATCCTTCCGGCTTTTTTTTACGGCTTCAATCAGATTCAGTTTCTAGGCGACTGGCAAAGCGCCTACCAGGCGGCCCTGCGAGGCGCGGAGAGCGCCCCGACAGACGGTGACCGGCAATTGATGACGGTCACCGCAGCCCGCTGGCTGGAGCGATCGGAGGATGCGGACTCGGCAATACGGCTTACCGCCAAGCTTGCAGAAACGACCCGGGACAGGGCGCTCCAGGACTATCTGAGACTGCGAGTCGAGCGGCTGGAGAACCTTCGTCGCCTCAGGCTTGCCGCAAAGGAATTCGAGAGCCGCTTCGGAAGCGGGATCGATTCCCTCGCTGATCTGGTCGATTCCGGATTGATCGAGCGTATTCCTGAAGACAAGGTGGGACTGGGATACGAAGTGGCCAACCATCTACCTGTGCTAAAGCAGAAGAGGCCGACAGGAAAATAGCTGATGGATGCAATACGTCTCGACCAGGTAACGAAGATCTACGCTTCCGGATGGCGGCGCAGGAAAATCGTCGCGATCCAGGATGTTTCCCTGGTCATTGCTTATGGCGAATCGGTCGGCTTTATCGGCCATAACGGAGCGGGGAAGAGTTCTTCGATCCGCATTGCGCTGGGACTGCAAAGTCCCACCCACGGGTCGGTTAGGCTTCAGGGCCTGGATCCGCGCGATCCTTCGAGTCGGAGAAGGGTGTCTTATGTTCCCGAAAATCCCTTGTTGTACGACTACCTGAGACCTGACGAACTGCTCAGGATGGCCGCGCGCATGCACGGGGTTCCGGAATCCCTGGTCGAAAAGCGTTGTGGCCACTGGCTTGAACGCCTGGGGGTTGCCGGGCTGGGGCGCAAGCGAATCCGGGAATTGTCCAAAGGGATGGCGCAGCGCGTTGCCCTGGCCCAGGCGCTGGTATCAGAGCCGGAGATCCTGATTCTCGATGAACCCCTTTCGGGTCTCGACCCCCTCGGGAGGCGAGAGGTCGTCGATGTGTTGATGGATTTCCGAAAATCCGGAAAGACATTGCTGTTTTCGTCGCACATCCTCAATGATGTGGAGCAACTCGCTGATCGCTTCGCCTTCATTCATCGTGGGACGATACGGACGACTGAAAGCACGGCGGCGATACTCGGGGAATCCAGCGAGACCTTCGAAGTGGTCCTGGAGTCTGCGAACCGTTTCCCCGGCTTTGAACCTGATCCCGGCGGGCAGCAACGAGGAACGGTGAAGAGCGAAGATCTGGCAGGTTTTCTGGCGCAGGTGGCCGCAAGCGGAGCCCGTATCGTTCTCGTACGGAGCAACAACCGGCTCGAGAACGCCTATCTGAAATTTGTCGCCCTGGCCGAGGCAAAGGGACTCGCCGAATGAGCGGCGTGGCCTTGTCACGGGACCGGCGGCTGGCGACGCTCACCCTCCTGCTGATCGTCCTGATCACCGTTACGCCCAGGATTCCCGTCCTCTGGGATATCCTCGATCCGATCTTCTTCCTCTTGTTTGACGGCGAGTGGAAGTACGTCGATATCTTCTACTACAGTCTGGTCGTACTGGGCTTGCTTGATCTGGCGCGCCGTCTTCTCGATCCCCGACATTGGCCCTGGTTCGCGATTGCCTCCTCCGTCCCCGTGATCGGGTGGGCTTTGGCCAGTTGTCTCTGGTCCCGTTTTCCGACGTTCTCGCTGCACGAATGGTTTCGCTGGTACCTGTTGCCGGTGGCGGGTCTGGTTTTCGGTTATGCGTGTTTTCGCGTCCAGGTGGTGACCGGGCGAGCACTGCGGGTTGCCGTTATTCTCCTGCCCGCCTACCTGCTATTCGGTCAGTATGTCCTTCACCATGAGTTCAGGCTGATCGGATTTGACACCGTGGTGACCAGCACCTGGATGGCCCTTGCGTTTCCGATCCTTTTCTGGTGGTTTGCCCAATCCGTCGATGCAGGGGAGCGGTATTCGTGGGTGCCGATGCTCGCGCTTTGTGCCTGGCAGGTGGTGCCCTTTGCCCTCTTCCCCCAGCGCATGTACATGCTCGCAATCATTGCGGTCACGGTGATGCTCGTGGCGGGGTTCGGTGCCCTGCGCCTGACTCCCCGGCGATCCCGGGATTGGTTCGCCTCCTGCGCGCTCCTGGCAATCCTTCTCGTGGCGGCGTACTACTCGATCTCGCTGACTCGGCCGATCTCGTACATTGCCGGCGATTTTGGCGATACCGGGGGGTATTACAAGGTTTTCGCCCGAACCGAGCGCTACGAGATATTCAAGTACTGGCTCGAACGGGGTCAGGAACATTTCTGGGCCGGTGTCGGGCTGGGCTGGCAACTGCCGGCAATCGAATACAACCGCCGATTTCTGGAGTATTCGACGCAAAATGAATCCCTCTACTCCCACGGCCACAATTACCTGATCAACGTTTGGCTGCAGACCGGTATCGTCGGAGTCGGTGCGCTTGCCTTCTGGGGGGCGGGTCTTGTTCGCCACGCCGGGAGAGGGTTTGCCGACGCTACTCCGGCGGTCAAACGGATGTTCATGTGTTTCATCGCCCTGTTTGCCGTATTGCTCCTGCGAAACCTGAGCGACGATGGAATGCGCGAAGGCAATCCGCTCTTCTTCTGGCTGCTCCTGGGAGGCTGCCTTGGATACATCGACCATAAGCGGTATTGACCATGCCGCGGGTTCCGCGACCGGCGGAGATTGCCAGCCGGGGCCAGGGGAACCGGGAACCGCGCGAGACATTCTCGTCATCGTCCCCGCCTTCAGAAATCCGGCGGCGCTGGAACTCTGCGTCGCGGCCGTTTCCGGACAAACCGTGGCCGAGCGGATATCCCTTTATGTGCGGGACAATTCGCTGGATAACGTGTACTACACCGCGGCGGTGAATGAGGGTCTCAAATACGGACTGGAGCGCCAGAACTACCGCTACTTCGTGGTGCTGACCCAAGACTGCCGGCTGGCGAGCGATGCGATCGAGAGGCTGGTCCAGTTCATGGAAGAATACCCAGGGGTCGGGATCGTCGCGCCGATTCAACTCGATCCCGACAATCCCGAGGACGCCCTCTGGGTGGGGTCACAGCAATCCTTTCCCGAGGGGAAGGCGTTCCAGGGGCCCCATTCCGGGTTGGATTCCGGGGGAGAGACCGTGTGGGCGAACGGTGCGGCATTCATGGTCAAGCGGGAGGTCTTGCTGGAGATTGGCCTCCTGGACGAAAACATGCGATTCGTATGTTCCGACGCCGATTTCTCCTTTTCTGCCCGCGCGCGCGGCTGGCAGGTTGTCTGGATTCGTGCGGCGTGCTGTTATCACAAACCTGGAGGGGCGTTACGGCCGAATGATGCAGCGCTCATGCAGGTCATTCGCGAAGACACGGTCTATTTCGCCGACAAATGGATCACGGGGGCGTTGTTTAGAAAGCTCGAACACCGGGAAAATGCGAAAGATCAGAATAGCTTCATCGACCATCGCGATGCGATCGCCAAGTTGGCCGGCTTGCCCCTGATCAGGAACTGAACCTGGAAACCTCCGCTGAACGCTCAACAAGGCCCGGAAAAACAGATGATTGCGACCTCCTGCCCTCGTGACACCCCTCAACCGAAAGGTGGAAGCGCTACGAACCCGCTGGCGCATCCGGACGGGCGCCTGGCCTTGTCGCTCCTCCGAAGAGGCATCAGCCTGCCGCCTCGTCGCTTCGCGCCAGATACCCGCCCGAACTCACCAACGGACTCGTCCAACTGGGGTTTCTAGGTCAAATGAATCCGAATCCCGCAGAGCAAACTGGTCCTCGCGAAAAAGACGTTCTCGTCATCATTCCGGCCTTCAGGAGTCCGCAAAAGCTTCAACGGTGCCTGGACGCGCTTGCTGGCCAGACGGCGGCAGAGCGCATCGCCGTCTATGTGCGCGACAATTCGGACGACAACATACTCTTTACTGCGGCAATCAACGAGGGCCTTCGTTACGGGTTGTCCAATCCGGCATTCGGATACTTCCTCATGCTCAATCAGGACTGCTATCTGGATACAACTGCGGTTGCCGAGCTCCTGTCCTTCATGGCGCAATATTCCGGGGTGGGGATCGCTGCGCCACTCCAACTCGATTATTCATCCCCCTCGCAAGTGCTTTGGGGAGGCAGCAGGCGGACCTTTCCGGGAGGCATCCATTTCGTGGGCGATGCCGAAAATTACCGGGAGCCAAGTCTGGTCACCTGGGCGAATGGTGCCGCGGCCATGATTCGTAGGGAAACGGTCGTCGAAATTGGCCTGCTCGACGAAAACATGCGTTTCATGTGCTCGGACAGCGACTATTCGTATTCGGCGCGGGCTCGCGGCTGGCAGATTGCCTGCGTACCCGCGGCCAAGTGCCTCCATGAAGGCGGCGCGGCCAAGACTCCCGGAAATACCGAACTCAAGCGCGTCATCGTCAACGATTACCTCTATTTCGCGGGGAAGTGGTTTGCGGGAACCCTCTTCAAGGGGCTGGAGGATGACGGTACGTACCAGTGCGATCTGGCGGCCTTGCGCCAGGAATATCAGGCCATTGCCAACGACCTCGAAAAGCATGGCGACACATTCCTTGAGTCGCTCGAATAAAGTCGTGCGGTCATTGGGGCGGGCGCCTCTGTAGCGCACGAGTCAATGCACCCGACCCGAGGCCGGGTCGGCTCTTATCCTTTCACTCCAGAAGAAGGCCAGGAACGATGAACGAAGAAGATCAAATCCACGCGGTAGAGGTGATCGTCGATGCCCTGAACAGCATCGGCCTGGAGATCAGTCGTCTTCGCGGCGATATCCAGCGCAATTCCGGATACCACGCGCGAAATGAGATCGAGCAGATAAAACAGCGGATCAAGGATCAACCCAAGCGCCTCGAACATTTTGGTTTCAAGGTCTACAGCCAGCATGACGAAGATGGAATCATTGAAGAGATATTTCGGCGCTTGAATATTGCAGCGGGTACATTTTGCGAAATCGGGGTCGAGGATGGTCTCGAATGCAACAGCCTCTATCTGATTCACAAGGGCTGGCGCGGCGCCTGGCTTGAAGGGAATATAGATCAGAAGCAGAATATCGAGGGAAATTTTCATTCCCTTATCAATTCAAGGCGGTTATCGGTAGGCGTCGGGATGGTCACGCCTGACAATATCGGCGAAGCAATCGATTCGACAATGTCCGCAATTCAGATCAATCCGGAAGAGCTTGATTTCCTGTCCATCGATATTGATGGAATGGATATATACCTTTTCGAGGCACTGAATTACAGGCCCAAGGTGATTTGTATCGAATATAACGGAAAATTTCCTGCTTCTTTGATAAAGAAGCCTATATTCGATAGCGATTATGCCTGGAAAGGCGGAGATTATATGGGCGCGAGCTTGGCGGCAATGACGGAAACCGCCATGAGCAAGGGCTATACCCTGGTTGGAACAAACATCACTGGCGTGAATGCGTTTTTTGTCAGGAGTGACCTTGTGGGAGCAAGTTTCGAGGGGCCGTTTACCTCAGAGGCACTTTTCAACCCGGCGCGCTATTCCCTATTTTTTGATCACTTCCGCGTCGGCATCGGCCATAAGGCGGATTTCGGGCCCTACGTCGACTTGATATGACCTGCTGCGGCAGCACGATTGAAATTGCTTTCTTGTTTGCCCGATGAGTCGCCAGAATTCAGCGGGGCATCGCTTTGACGACATACTGATAGGCCATGGAGTCCTCCTCGGCCAGCGCGGAATCAATTCCCAGTGCCATGGCGAATTGGCGAATAGCGGCAACCGCTTTCTCCTGCCCTTGAATCTGGGCATGTCTGGCACCGCCCTCGGTGATTTCGAATCCGCAATCGACAAACATCTGGCTCAGGGTCTGGCGAGTAAAGAAACGGATGTGGGTACGGTCCAACAGCCCAGCGTCTTCGTACCAGAACTGCCCGGTCAATATCTTGACCTGAACCGTCCAGTGCTGAATGTTCGGGATGCAGGCCACGACGCAATCGGTCGGTCTGCAGCGATCTCTGATGCGACGCAGGGTTTTCCAGGGATCGTAGAGATGTTCGAGGACGTCGGAGAAGACCCAGCAGTCGGCGGGAGCGGCTGAATCGAGGTCGGCATCGGAGAGGGTCTCGATACTTCCTTGAATGACTTTGTTGCAGGACGCTTGCGCGATCCTGGCGAATTCCTCATCCAGTTCAATCCCGATGTATTCCGTATCGGGATTGTTGGTGCGGTAAGCCTTTGCCAGAGCGCCAATACTTGGGCCTATCTCGACAACGCGATTGCATTTTTCGGGCAGGAGCGCGAGAACATGTTCGTTCGGTATCCCGTTGGGCGGCGTGTTTTTCATGATTTGTTGGTTCGGGGTGTCACAGCATTTCCGGCGAGATGGCACAGCGCAGTTTTCCATTGACGATTCCCTCGGTTCCATCGACCGAGATCCAATAGAGTCCCCCCTTCTTGATCGCCCAGTCCATTTCGCGTCCGGCGAGCAGCCACGCGGTCAGCCTGCCCAGCAAGGGTTGATGACCCACAATCACGACGCACCGGGAATCGGGATGACTCCCCGCTTCGCGCAAAATCGCATCCGCTGAACTGTCCAGGCTGATCGTTCCGGAGGTCTCGAAGGCTCTGCCCAAAGCCGCCGCCGTCTGCTGGCAGCGCAGCGCTGGGCTGACCACGATCCGCAGGGTCGAAGGGGCATGGCCGAGGATCCACCTGGCCATGGCTCTGGCCTGCTTTTCGCCTCTCGGAGTGAGCGGTCTTTCCAGGTCCACCGGCCCGTCCTCGGCTTCGGCGTGGCGCCACAGGAGCAGGTCCATCCTATTTTCGCTTCCAGGGAGCGGGTTGGGCCAGCCAGGTTTCCAGCATCTCGGGAAGCTCCTCGATGAGCAGGGCATGGCGCCCGTGCAGCCATCCGAGAACCGGCCCCTGGGGGAGTTTGCCGGGAAGCTGCGCGACCAGATCGATGGCGGTGACGTGGTCGTTGATCAGCCCCAGTTCGTCCTGGAGCTGGTTCAGGGTCGCCAGATACGGCTTGAGTCGACGCGCCGGCAATAGGCAGGAAAAAAACTCCAGGGTGTAGCGCAGTTTCTTGCAACGGATGCGAAGGACATGCCGCTCGGAGTCGCCGAGGGCAGCAGGGCGGCGGGCCAGTCGGGAGGCCTGGCGGGCGCGCCGAATCAGGCAGCCACGGGCGAATTCGGAGGAACTGGTGGCGCTTCCCGACGGATCCAGCGTGACCAGGGCAGCGGTGAAATCGAGGAGCAGACGGGGCGATTCCGGCGCGGCGAGCAGGCGCCGCACGGCATTGCGGGATCGGGCTGCCTTGCGGCGTGCCGCCGCCATCAGGCGCCGGGAAGTATGGTCTTCGGGAAAGGCCTCCAGGAGCGGGGGAAGTGTTTCGGCGACGAAGACGTCCCAGTTGCGGGCCTCGCCGAGGGACGCGGCGAGAATTTTCCAGGCATCTCCCCAATTTCGGGAAAAATCATCGGGGAGAACGGGGGCGAAAACTTTCAGGGCTGAGCGTAGCCGCCGCAAGGCGACTCGCGCCTGATGGAGGTATTCCGGATCGGTTCCGGCGGAGATTCCCGGGACATTGCGCTGGAATTGTTCCAGGCAGCTCAGGGCGACGGTCTGGAAGGCGGCTACCGGCGGGATGTCCGGCGAAAATCCGGGAGCGCGGGCCTTGAACGGCTCGCTGGGCAGACCGGCGAACAGGCGGTAGCCGCGCTCCGCCTTGCTGGCAACCGCGGGGAACAGGGGGCAGGTGACCTGGAGTTCGCTCGCGAGGGCGAAGAGATCCGCCACGTTCCCCCGGACGAGTTCGAGCTCGACCTCGCAGATTCTTTCCTGCCGCCCTTCGCTCGCGACCTGGCCGCGGTCAAGGGCGACCTCGATGCACGAGCCATGGTACTCGAAGGTCCAGGCGGTGCGTCGGAAGTGGGTGGTGAAGATCGGGGCAAGCTGCGGGATTGCCCGCTCCAGGCGGTTGCGCAGGGAATCGTCGTCGACGTGGCCGAAATCCCACTGTCCGGGGACTCCCCGGGTTTCCCACTCGCTGCGGCGAGCCAGGCCTCCACTCGCCGGTTCGGCCGACTTGACGGTCAGCAGCCATTCCCGTCCCCGTTTGCGATAACGCAAGGCGACCTGCTGTCGGCGAAAATCGAGGTCCGGAGTGTCGAAGTAGGTGTTGAAAAGCGAATGGGTGACCGGGGTGACTGCGGCCAGGAGCGGGTGCTGCGGCAATGTCCGGGCGGCAGCCGGCGAAAGCGACAGCTTGAGTTCGATTTCCGTCGCCATGGCCCGGAAAGGCTTAGCGTTCGTGGGCGCGCAGCCGGTCGATATCCGGGATGTGGATTTTGCGCCCTTCGACGACGATCAGGCCCAATTCGGTCAGCTCGTGGAGGATGCGCGAGAAGTGTTCCTGGGTCAGATTGAGGCGGGAGGCGATGATGCCCTTGTTGGTGGGCAGGGTGACCGTGAGGTTCTTACTGTGTTCGCTGGTCGGGACTTCACGGACCAGGTAGCCGACGATGCGCTGCTTGCCGGAATGGAGCGAGTAGGACTCCACGTCGGTCATCAACTGGTGTAGGCGCATGGCCATGCCGGCGATCATCTTGCGGCAGAGGATAGGGTCGCGCTCGAGTTCGTCGAAGATGACCGACTTGGAAATGTGCAGGAGCAGGGAGTCGGTCAATGCCTGGGCAAAGACGATGTATGGCTTGTCCATGAACATGATGGCCTCGCCGAAGCTCTGGCTCTGGCCGATGATTTCGACCACCTTCTCGCTCCCCTGGGGCGAGGTGAAGCCGAGCTTGATCTGGCCATAGACCACCATGTGGAATCCGCTGCAGGGGTCGCCCTTGTGGAAAAGGATGTCGCCCTTGGTCGCGTGGATTTCCCGGGTCCCGCGGGCCACCTTGGCAATTTCCTGGGGGGCGAGGCCGTTGAACAGGGGGACGTGGGAGAGCAGCGCCTCGATATTGATGGGGTGGCTTCCTTGCATGATCGGCCCAACCTGAAGAAAACAGACCATCTTGGCACTGGATTAGGCCAAAGGCAATACACCCGAGGGCTTATTGACGAGTGAGTTGCGCGTAAAGCAGTGGGAGTCGCCGCGGCAATTCCGCCGGATTTCGGATGACGCAGAAGCCGGCGGGGCCGAAGAGATAGGGCAGGTAGGCGCCGGCCTCGCGGTCGATGGTGACACAGAAGGGCGTGAGCCCCAACCGGCGGGCCTCGAAAACGGCCATGCGGGTGTCCTCGATGCCGTAGCGGGAGTCGTAGAGATCCAGGTCGTTGGGTTTGCCGTCGGTGATGATGAGGAGCAGGCGCCGGCCGGCGGGCTGCTCGGCGAGGATGCGGCCGGCCTGTCGCAGGGCGGCTCCCATCCTTGTGTAATAGCCGGGTTTGATGGCCAGGATGCGACCGCGGGCCAGGCCGTCGTAGCGGGCGGAGAAATCCTTGAGCAGGTGAAAGCGGATGTTCTGCCGGCGCAGGGAGGAGAAGCCGTAGATGCCGAAGCGGTCGCCGGTGGCGGAAAGGGCTTCGGCGAAAAGCAGCAGGGAGTCGCGGATGACGTCCACGATGCGATGGCTGTCGGAAATCCAGGCGTCGGTGGACATCGAAAGGTCGGCCAGGAGCAGGCAGGCGAGGTCCCGCTCGCAGCGGGCCTGGGCAAGGTAATTGCCGATATCCGGGGTGTGTCCGGAGGCGCGGTCGGCGACGTTGCGCACGCAGGCGTCCACGTCCAGTTCGGGGCCATCCGGCTGGGCCTTGAGCCAACGGCGCTGGGGCGCGAGGGCGGCGAACTGGCCGCGCAGCTTCTTGGCGACACCGGCGAGTTCGGCGGGGAGAGGCGCGGCGGCGGTGTCCCGGGCGATCATGGGTTGCAGACGGCAGTGGTCGGGGAGCAGGAGCGCGCTGCGGTAGTCCCACTCCGGTAGCGGCAGGCCGGGACCGAGGGGGAGGTCGTCCTCGGCGGCGGAAGGGAGGTCGAGGTCGAACTTGACGCGGGAGACGCTGGTCTGGCCGTCCCGGGTCAGGGACAGCTTGTCGAGATCCTTGGCGGCGTTGCGGGCATCGGGGTCGAGGTCGTCATCATAGGCCCGGTTCACCCGCACGTACTCGGTCCAGGTGGGCAGGCTTTCCGCACGGAAGCTGAAGACGAAGGCGTTCTTGTTGTCCGGCGGCGCCACCTGTTCAGCCTTGTGGGCCTCCTTGTCCGTGTCCGCGCTGCCGCTGCCTTCCGGAGGGGGCGGGCCGTCGCCATCCGGGGTGTGGCCGGGCAGGGCGGCCGCCGGGGCGTCGATGAGCCAGAGCAGCACTGGCTGGGGCGGACGGGACTTGCGGGAAGTGAGGGGCGGCAGGCCGGCAACGCTGCCGGGGTCGGTCAGCGCCTGGCGCAGGGCGGCTTCCTGGGCGGCTTCGTCCGCCTGCATTGCCCCCGGGGTCATGCGACCTGCCAGGTGGGCTGCCACCAGGCGGTCGTAGCGAGGCCGGAGGCCCGGATAATTGCGCAGGGCGGTCAGGGTCGCCTGTTGGTTGCGCACCAGCCAGGGCCTTTCCGAGGCTTCGTCGCTGGCAGCCAGGGCCGCGAGCCACAGGTAGAGATCCCGATTGAGGGCCTTGTCGGGAAAGGCGGCGATCTCCGGCGGCAGACGCAGGGTCTCGTCGTCCCGCCTGGCCTGGGCTACCCGTTCCCCGCTGCCGGCGACGCGCTGCAGCCACGAACGTCGGGCACCGTGGGCCTCGGAAGTGGCGGCAGCCACCTTGAGTCCTGGGTCGCCGCCGAAGGCGCGGAAGAGGATGCCGGCAGTCTTTTCCACTTCGGCGAGCCTGATCGCCGCCTCCGGGTGGTGGCTGCCGGCAGCCTTGGTGACCCAGTTGTGCCAAAGCTTGCCGATGAATTCTTCCATCAGGCGCGCCCTCCGGCGTCTTCGTCGGTACGGGAAAGGCTGGAAAAGCGGGCTTCGTTGCGCTTCGCCTCCTCGCCGCCGACCCAGCGCAGGAGCTGGCCGTCCGGGTTGTCGCGATTCACCGTGCCGCAGGCGGAAACGCATTGGCCGCACTGAGTACAGGCGAACATCCAGCGTTTGACATTGCGCGGCTTGAGGCGCATCGGGCAGACGGCGTCACAGGCACTGCCTTGGCCCTTCAAACAACTCGCGCAATCGGCCAGGCGCTCGCGCTCGAAGCCGACCACCATGGCCTTGCGGTTGGCCATCCAGCCGAAGCTCTGGAAGAGACCGATGGCGCAGGCGTAGCGGCAGAAAAGATGGCGTGCGAAAAGAAATTCCAGGCTCAGCGCGGCGGTCGCCGCCGCCAGGAAGATAACTTCGTAACGGGTGAGGCTGAAGGTGAGGAGGCCCTGGTAGACCTGGAAGGGGGGCATCAGGTAGGTGAGGCCGACCACGGCCCAGGCGAAGGCGAATGCCACGGCGGCAGGGACGACTGCCAGCCAATAGCGCTTGTCGCGGCGTGCGGGAGTGCCGTCGGGTTCCCAGGGCGGCGTGGTCTGCCGATCCCAGATCGAATGCTTGCCGCTGGCAACGAGCATCAGCCGGTTGATGGTTTCGACCACCGAGAAATGCGGGCACAGCCAGCCGCAGTAGAGGCGGCCCCACTTCCAGGCGACGCCGACGATGAGGGCCAGGGTACCGAGGACCGGCAGAAAGAGAAAGAGAATGACATTGCCGGCCGCCTGGACGGAGCCGATGCGGCCGGCGATGAAATCGTCCATGCCCAGGTTCCACACGTAGCCGAGAAAATAGGCGTGGTTCTCGGTCAGGTCGTAGCGGAAGAGATCGAACACCGGGGTCACGGTGAACAGGGTGAAGAAGGCCATCTGAGCAAGCAGACGGTTGCGCTGCAGGGCGGGCTTACGAGTCATGGCGGGGGCAGGGACGGCAGCCTCTGCCTCAGGCATCCCGAGGTCCGATCAGGGGGTAGCGCCAAGGCTGACCCGCCAGGGCTTTGGACAGGCCGAACATGCCGAACAGCACCAGGGTGGAGTGGATGCAGGTGAAATAAAGGATGACCAGCACCCAGGTCCATTCCCAGTGCAGCCCCCCGAGGGCGATGAAAAGGACGGAAAAACTGACGATGAGGATGCCGCCGTAGAGGCTGACGAAGGTAGTCTGCTTGAGGTGCCGGCGGGCCAGGAGCGGGGCGGTGTCCTTGTGCTTGAACCACAACCAGAGCAGGACGCCGAAAGCGATTCCCGGAGCGAGCAGGAGGTTGGTCAGGTACAGCGATTCCGCGACCACGGCCAGGCCCTGGCCATCGACGTGCGGCATTGTGGAGAATTTATCGCCCGAACGTGGCATTGACGATTTCCATGAGGGCCTCGACGGTCTCCTCGTCGTCGGTGAGGCTCTCGACCAGGGCGGCCCGGCAGGCGGCGGTGACGTCGAAGCCCGATTTGATGAGGGTCGCGGCATAGACCAGCAGGCGCGTACTGGCGACTTCTTCGAGATCCCGGTCCTTGAGGGCCCGGAAGGCCTTGCCGATGCCGACCAGACGCTTGGCCAGATCCGCGTCGCACCCGGTTTCGCCGAGCAGGATGGACTGCTCGCGTTCGGCGCTGGGAAAATCGAAGCGCATCGAGACGAAACGCTGGCGAGTAGAGGGTTTAAGGCCCTTCAAGAGATTCTGATAGCCCGGGTTGTAGGAGACGACCAGCATGAAGTTTGCCGGCGCATGCAACGTCTCCCCGGTACGATCGATGGGCAGGATGCGGCGATCGTCGGCCAGGGGGTGCAGGACTACGGTGGTGTCCTTGCGCGCTTCGACGACCTCGTCCAAGTAGCAGATGCCGCCTTCGCGTACGGCGCGGGTGAGAGGACCGTCGCACCAGTAGGTGCCCCGGTCGGAGATCAGGTGGCGGCCGACCAGGTCGGCGGCGGTCAGATCGTCGTGGCAGGCGACGGTGTAGAGGGGCAAGCCGAGACGGGCGGCCATGTGGGCGACGAAACGGGTCTTGCCGCAACCCGTCGGCCCCTTGATCAGGAGCGGCAGCCGCTCCTTGAAAGCGTGCTCGAAGAGGGCGATTTCGTTGCCGGAAGGCTCGTAGAAAGGCAGGGTGCGGTCGGTCATCTTTTAGCGGAGGCTGAGCCAGTAGGCGAGAAGGATGAGGCTGGAAACCAGTATAAGCCAGCCTTCCAGGACGATGCGCCAGAACAGCGGCGCGCCCCGCAACTCCATGAAGTCGAGGATCACCAGCCGGCCCTTGACGAAGGCGATGGCCAGCATGGCGACGATGGCGGCGGTGCCGGCAGCGCCGACTTCGCCCAGATACCAGGTGATGCCGGTGGCGACGAGGAGCACCAGCCAGGCGCGGTGGGCGGGATTCTTGAGGATGGCGTTCATCGCATCACGTAAACCAGGGGGAAAAGCACGATCCACAGGAGGTCGACCATGTGCCAGTAGGCGGCGCCGCTTTCCAGACCGTGGGCGTCATGGCTGCCGTAGGTACCCTTGCGGGCCTGCACCCAGAGGATGGCGAGGATCACCATCCCGAGAATCACGTGCATGAAATGGAAAAAGGTCAGCGAGATGTAAAACATGTAGAAGGTGTTGGTCGACAGGGAAATTCCGGCGCCGAACTTGGCCGCATACTCGACTACCTTCACGATCAGGAATCCGCCGCCGCAGAGAAAACCCAGAGCGATGTTGCGCGGCACGCCCGCCCGGTCGTCCCGGTGGGCGGCCTGGACGGCAAGCACCACGAACCAGGAACCGGTCACCAGGAGAAGGGTGTTGAGCGCCCCGGCGTTGCGGTCCAGAGTCTGCTGATACAGGTTGAACATCTCGACGTTCTTCGTGCGGGCGAAGGCGTAGGAAGCGAAGAAGACCGCGAAAGCGAGCATCTCGGCCAGGATGAAGACCCAGATGGCGAGGTCGCCGGGGAGGCGGGAAGGGCGCGCGGTGGCGCTTGCGGAGGCGCTGGACATGGAGGCGGATGATAGCGAGTGCCGCCGGTCGGGAACTTGATCTGGCCTAAGAAGCGCCAGATTGAGAGAAAGGGGCGCGTAGACAGGGTTTCTCGCGGTTATGCTGCAATGGTATGATTGCCAAGTCCGATGGCGAAATCGGTTTCCTGCCCGGGAACCCTACGCCGGAGCGGCTGCCCAAAGTGCTTCAATCATGTTGAACCGAATTTTCCACCGCACCGACAAAGGCGTGGCCGAACTGGCCCAGCGCAGCAAGGCGATCCCGGCCCGCGCAAGAACCGTGCTGCTCCTCGTCGATGGCCGGGCCACCGGTGAGGAACTCCTGTCCAAGGTGGGTTTCGAGAATCGGGATGAGCTCTTCGAACTCCTCCTGCGCGAGGGCTACATCGAAGCGGAACCCGAGCCGGAGCCCGAACCGGAACCCCAACCGCTTCCCGAACCCGAACCCGGGCCCGGGGCGGTAGAGGTTCATTCCTTGGCACCGCAACCCGGGGAAATCGACTTTACCGGCGTGGCACTTTCGGCGCCTTCGGTGACGCTTCCTGACGAAGACGTCTCGCTTCCTGAGCCGCCGCCCCCGGACCCGCTCGAATTGATCGAGGCCCGTCGCATCATGCTCGAGAGCGTGGTCGACGTCCTTGGACCCGATTCCGGACTGCTCAGCGGTAAGGTTGCGGCAACCCGCAATCTGATCGAGATGCGCCGGTTGGCGGAAAAATACCGTACCGTCCTCGTCGAGGCGGGTCGCAAGCGCCGGGCCCTGGCCTTCTGGGAACAGATCGAGCCCCTGCTGCCCCGGGACTGACCATCTTCTCTTGTCCGCGTGAGTGGCGAAGAGTTTTCTGAAGCAGGAATAAAAAAACGGCGCGAATCGCTTCGCGCCGTTTTCGCTTGATGCTGGCCCGCGATCAGGCGGTTTCTTCCTTGCCGCCGACGAAGAAGCTGGCGACGTAGACCAGGAGGCCGACCAGGAAGGCGACTCCAGTCCATTCCCGCATCCAGTAGAAGAGGGCGATCTTCTCCTGGGCCACCATGAAGGGCAGCGGCGTGTCCGAGGCGCGCTGCAGCCAGACCTGCAAAATGCCGGCTGCGGTGAGGAACAGCGTGATGAAGACGATGGCCACAGTCATCAGCCAGAAGCTCCACATCTCCAGGACCTGGGACCTGTTGCTGTTGGCAGCACGGCCGCGCAGGATGGGCATGGCGTAGGAGATGATGGTCAGGTTCACCATCACGTAGGCACCGTAGAAGGACATGTGACCGTGGGCAGCGGTGATCTGGGTGCCGTGGGTGTAATAGTTGACCGGAGCCAGAGTGTGCAGGAAGCCCCAGATGCCGGCGCCCAGGAAGGCCATGACGCCGGTGCCCAGTGCCCACAGCACGGCAGCCTTGTTGGGATGCTCGCGGCGGCGACGGTTCACCATGTTGAAGGCGAAGACGGTCATGGCGAAGAAGGGGATAGGCTCCAGAGCGGAGAAGATGGAACCCCACCACTGCCAGTATTCCGGCGTGCCGATCCAGTAGTAGTGGTGACCGGTACCGATGATGCCGGTAATCAGCGTCAGGGTGACGATCACATACAGCCACTTCTCGATCACTTCCCGGTCGACGCCGGTGGTCTTGATCAGCACGAAGGCCAGGAAGGCACCGAGGATCAGTTCCCACACGCCCTCAACCCACAGGTGCACCGTCCACCACCAGAAGAACTTGTCGAGGACGACGTTCGCCGGGTTGTAGAAGGAGAACAGGAAGAAGACCGCGAGCCCCCACAAGCCCAGCAGCAGCACGATGGAGATCGAGGTCTTCTTGCCCTTCAGCACCGTGAGGGTGATGTTGAACAGGAAGGCCAGGGCGACCACCACGATGCCCAGCTTGGTCGGCAGCGGCTGTTCCAGGAACTCCCGCCCCATGGTCTCGAGGATGTTGTTGCCGGTCATCTCGGCCAGGGTGGCGTAGGGAACCGTCAGGTAGCCGACTACGGTCAGGCCCGCTGCAACGAGGAATATCCAGAACATGGCCAGCGCCAGTTTCGGACTGGCCAGTTCGGTTTCCGCCTCTTCGGGGATGATGTAGTAAGCCCCGCCCATGAAGCCCATGAGCAGCCAGACGATGAGCGAGTTGGTGTGGACCATGCGGGCCACGTTGAAGGGAATGGCCGGGAACAGGAAGTCACCGATGACGTACTGCAGACCCAAAACCAGGCCAAACAGGATCTGGGCGACGAAGAGGGCGATGGCCGCGATGAAATAAGGTTTGGCGACCGCTTGAGATTTGTATTGCATATTCAGTTCTCCTCTCGATCAGCCCTGGACGTTGGGCGGCCAGTTGGCATCGTTGATCGAATTGACGTGCTTCAGGAAGGCCACGATGGCATCCAGCTGGGCGTCGGTGAAGTTGAACTGCGGCATGCTGCGCCGGCCTTCGATCCCCTCCTTGGGACGACTCTTGATGAAGGCCTTGGTGCCTTCCTCGCCGTAGCGTGCGACGACATTGCCCAATTCCGGCGCGAAGTAGGCGCCTTCGCCCATCAGGGTGTGGCAGCCGATGCAGTTGTGGGTCTCCCACAGCTTCTTGCCCTCGGCGATTTGCGGGGTGATGTTCTGCCGCATGTCGCGCTTGGGAAGCTGGGAGTGCGTGTCGAAGGAAAGCGCAAGGAACAGGAGGAAAAAGAAGACGGTCCCCCCGTAGAAAATATTGCGCGCCATCGATTTAGTGAAAGCGCCACTCATTATGTATCCCCCTTTCGGAAATTGTTTGGCGCTGCGATGGTAGTTCCCGCGCCGACCGGGGGGCTTTGATGTCTGCTAAAGATTGCGGCGAGGAAATGCCCGGATGGCTTTGTTTACTGCAATAAAAGCTCCGGCGGATCAGGAGGTTGTGACCCCTCGATCAGTCTTCGCCCCGCTTGAGGGCCATGCGTGCCCGGCGGCGCAGTGCTTTGTTACTTGGCCCATGCGGACCGGCCTTGCGGCCCGCGGCGGCCAGCGCCAGCAAATTGCGGGGTTTGGCCGGGCGCGGAGAGTGTTTGCGGCGCTTCACGAGGGATCCGGACGGCGGCCCAGGTCGTAGCGGATCGACAGCTCGCCGTCCGGCCCCTGATCTGGGGACCAGCCGCCACCGAGGGCCTTGAAAAGGTCGGCGAGGGCGCTGCGTCGCCCCCGCTCGGCGTCGATGCGGGCGAGCTCGGCGGCCAGCAGATTGCGTTCGACGTCGAGGACTTCGAGCCGGCTGGCAATACCGGCGTCGAAGCGCTTCTGGACTGCGACCAGGGCGTGCTCCAGGGCCGCGGCCCGGGTGGTCTCGGCGGCCAGGGCCTCCCGGGAGGCAGTTTGGGAGGCGAGCGCATCCCGCACATCCTTGAACGCCGAGGCGACGGCTTGGCGATAGCGCGCGAGCGCCTGATCGCGGCGGGCTTCGGCGGCATCGACCCCAAACCCGACCCGGCCGGCGTTCCAGATCGGCTGGGTGAGTGCGGCGGCAAAGGAGAAGATGCCGGCCGGGCCGCTGAACAGCCGCGAGAAGGCGACACTCTCGCTGCCCGCGTAGGCGGTCAGGGAAACGCTCGGGAAGTATCCCGCCCGGGCGACCCCGATCCGGGCATTCGCCGCGACCAGGGCCTCTTCGGCCTCGCGCAGGTCGGGGCGGCGGAGCAGCAGGTCCGAGGGCAGGCCGGAGGGGATGACCATTTCCGGCAGGCGGGCCGGGGCGCCCCGTTCCAGAATGCCCGCCGTCACTTCCCGCGGGGATCGCCCGAGAAGCAGGGCCAGGGTGGTCTCGGCGCGCTCCCGTTCGCCCACCAGGGAGGCCAATTGGGCTCGGGCGTAAGCTTCTTCTGCTTCGCTCTGGCGGAGGTCGTACTCGGATTGAAGACCCGCATCCATTCGGCGGCGTTGGAGCTCCAGCGTTTCGCCGCGGGTGGCGGCAGTACGGCGGGCGACCGCCTCCTGGGCGGTCGCTGCGAGGAGGGCAAAATACTGCCGGGCGACGTCTGCCGTGAGCGAGAGGCGGACGGCGCTTTGCGCCGCCTCGCTGGCCAGCAGATCGGCCCGGGCGGCCTCGTCGGCACGCCGGTAACGGCCCCAGAGATCCACTTCGTAGCTCGCTTCCAGGGTGGCCCGATGGGTGGTCTGGGTCAGGGGCTGCCCCGAAGGCAACGGGAAGCTGCCCAACTGGGAACTCTTGTTGCGATCCCGAGAGGCTTGAGCCCAGACCGACGGCAGCCGGGCAGCGGCGGCCACGCCGGCGTTGGCCCGGGCTTCGGCTACCCGGGCGGCGGCCATGGCGAGGTCGGCGTTGCTGGCCAGCGCCTCGTCCATCAGGCGGTCGAGGATGGGGTCCTGGTAAAGGGTCCACCAGCGCTCTCCCAGGGAGGCGGCCGCGGTGGCCTCGCCGGCCGGCTTGGTCCAGGCGGTCGGGAGGTCAAGGGAAGGACGCAGGTAATCCGGGCCGACACTGCAGCCGCCGAGCAGCAGTCCGGAGAAGGCCATCGCGAGGGCAGCACGCCTGGCGCTGGTCGTTGGGAGCGGCGGCGTCGCCAGGTCGATGGGCAAGACGTGCTTACTCATGGCGGTCTCCTTCGTGGTCGCGGGCGGCGCGTTCGAGGAGTTTGCGGTGGTAGGCCTCATGGGTGGCGCGAACCTCGGCGAAGAGATCGTCGGTGCTGCGGGATTCCGACAGCTTGCGGTCGGCGATCAGGCGGTAGAAGAGGGGGACGAAGAATACGGCGAGGAAAGTGGCCGCCAGCATGCCGCCCATGACCCCGGTGCCCACCGCCTGCCGCGCCCCGGCCCCGGCGCCATGGGAGATGGCGAGGGGCAGCACGCCGAGGATGAAGGCCAGCGAAGTCATCAGGATGGGCCGGAAGCGGAGACGCGCAGCCTCGATCGCCGCTGCCGCCGCGCTCATGCCCTCCTGGTGCTTGTAGATGGCGAATTCGACGATCAGGATGGCATTCTTGGCGGCGAGGCCCAGGAGGGTGACCAGACCGATCTGGAAATAGACGTCGTTGCTCATGCCTCGTAACCAGACCGCCGCCAGGGCGCCGAAGGTGCCGAAGGGCAGGGCGAGCAAGACGGCCAGCGGCAGGGACCAGCGCTCGTATTGGGCGGCGAGGATAAGGAAGACCATGAGGGCGCCCAGGGCCAGGGCGTAGCCGGACGAGCCGCTGGATTTCTTCTCCTGGAAGGAAGCACCGCCCCAGTCGTAGCTGAATTCCGGGGGTAGCGTCTCCTTCGCCGCCTTTTCCACGGCGGCGATCGCCTGACCGGAGGAAACCCCCGGAGCGCCGGCGCCGATGATCTTCACCGAAGGGAGGTTGTTGAAACGCTCCAGGGTTTCCGGTCCGGTGGTCTGGCGGATCTGGGCGAGAGCCGAGAGGGGCACCATCTCACCCCGTTCGGAGCGGATGTAGATGCCGCCCATGTCCTCGGGCCGGGAGCGGAAGGCCGGCTCCGCCGACATCAGCACCTGCCAGGTGCGGCCGTACTTGTTGAAGTCATTGACGTAATAGGTGCCCAGCGTCGCCGCCAGGGTGTCGAAGACGCCGTCGATGGGGACACCCAGGGTCTTGGCCTTCTCCCGGTCGAGATCCACGCTGAGCTGCGGCACATTGGCCCGCCACAGGGAAGAAACCATGACGAAGTGGGGATCCTGTTGCAGTTTCCCGATCAATTGCTGGCTCATGGCGGCGAGTTGGGCTGAGCCTCCCTCGCCGCGATTCTGCAGGTAGAACTCGAAGCCGCCGGAGTTGCCGAGGCCGAAGATAGCCGGCGGACCGAAGGCCAGGACCAGGGCCTCCTTGATGTGGGCGGTCTTCATGAATACCTCGCCGACCAGCGCATTGGCGGGCACATGGCGTTCGTCCCAGTGCTTGAGTACGACGAAGAAGGTGGCGGCGTTGTTTTTGAAGCTGCCACCGATGAAGTCGAAACCGGTGAATACCACCGTCCGGTCGACGTTGGGATTCTCGCGGATGATGGCGTCCACCTGCTTGACGATGCGGTCGGTGCGCTCCAGGGAGGCGCCGTCGGGCAGATACACGGCGGTGATGTAGTAACCCTGATCCTCGTCGGGTACCAGGCTACCCGGGGTAAGTTTCCAGAGGCCGGCGGCGAGGACGACCATGCCGGTGAACAGAATCAGCCCGAGGCCGCCGCGGCGGATGAGCCAAGCCACGCCGCCGGTGTAGCGCCCGGTAAAGCGGGTGAATCCGCGATTGAAGGCGGCGAAGAACCGGTTTTCGACCTTGTGCTCACGTTTGAGGATGAGGACGCACAGGGAGGGGGTCAGCGTCAGGGCGACGATGGCCGAGATGACCACGGCAATGGAAAGCGTGACCGCGAATTGTCGGTACAGCTCCCCGGTCAGACCGCCGAGGAAGGCAATGGGCACGAACACTGCACACAGGACGAGGGCGATGGCGATGACCGGGGAGGTGACCTCGCTCATGGCCTGGATGGCCGCCGCGTGGGCCGGAATGCCTTCTTCGTGCATGATGCGTTCGACGTTTTCCAGCACCACGATGGCGTCGTCCACGACGATGCCGATGGCCAGAACCATGCCGAAGAGAGTCAGCGTGTTGATCGAGTAGCCGAGCATGAGCAGCCCGGCGAAGGTGCCGATCAGGGAGACCGGTACGGCCAGGGTCGGAATCAGCGTCGCCCGCCAGTTCTGGAGAAAGACATAGACCACCAGGAAGACCAGTACCATGGCCTCGGCCAGGGTCTTCAACACCTCGCGGATGGAGACATGGACGAAGTCCGTGGTGTCGTAGGGCACATCCACGGTGAGGCCGTCGGGAAACCGGGTGGACAGCTCGGCCAGCGTCTTCTTCACGTCCGCCGCCACGTCCAGGGCATTGGCGCCGGGCTTCAGAAAGATGCCTACCAGGGTGGCCGGCTTGCCGCTCTGGCGGCCGATGAAGTCGTAGTCCTTGGAACCCAGTTCGACCCGGGCCAAGTCCTTCAGCTTGAGGAGCGATCCGTCTGGATTGGCGCGCACGACGATATTCTCGAACTGGGCCACGTCGGCGAGCCGCCCCTGGGTGTTGATGGTCAGCGCCAGCTCCTGACCGGTGGCCATCGGCGGCTGGCCGATGCGGCCGACCGCGTACTGGGCGTTCTGTTCGTTGATGGCGCGCACCAGGTCGCCGGTGGTGAGGCGCAGTTGGGCCAGGCGGTCGGGCTTGACCCAGATGCGCATGGCGTAGTCCTTGGCCCCGAAGATCTGGACATTGGTGGTGCCAGGGATGCGCTTCAGCACGTCGAGGACGTTGAGGGTGACGTAGTTGCTGGTGTACAGATCGTCGTAGCGGCCGTCGGGAGAAGTGAAGGCCAGCACCTGGAGGAAGGAACTGGAATTCTTCTCCACCTGGATGCCCTGGCGACGGACCTCCTGGGGCAGCCTGGCCTCGGCCTGCTTGACCCGGTTATTGACGTTGATGACCGCCTGATCGATGTCGGTGCCGATGTCGAAGGTGATGTTGATCTCCACCCGGCCGTTGGAGGCGGAGGTGGAATTCATGTAGGTCATGCCCTCGACGCCGTTGATCTGGGTCTCCAGGGGAGCGGCGACGGTTTTTTCCAGCACCTCGGCGGAGGCGCCGGGATAGGTCGCGGCAACCAGCACCTGGGGCGGCGCGATTTCCGGGTACTGGGCGATGGGCAGGCTGCGCATGGCCGCCAGGCCGGCGATCACGATGAAGATCGAGATCACCATGGCGAAGATGGGCCGATCGATGAAGAAGCGGGAGAACATGGCCGATCAACCCCCCTGCTTCTGGGCGGCCGGGGCAGACTCTGGCGTGGCTTCCTTGGCGGGGGAGCCCACCTGGACCGGGGCACCGGGGCCGAGCTTGAGGACGCCGTCGACGATCACTTGATCGCCGGCCGTCAGGCCGCCGATCACCACCACATCGCCGCCGGTCCATTCGGCGGTTTGCACAGGCTTCATCGCCGCCTTGCCGTCGCTTCCGGCCACGTAGACGAATTTTCCCTGGGGCCCTTCGAGGACAGCCCGCTGGGGAACTCGGAAGGACCCGGTGCGTACCGCCCCGCTCAGTCGCACCCGGACGAACTGTCCGGGCTTGAGCAGGCCCTCGGGATTGGGCAATTCGGCCCGCATCTCGCTGGTGCCCGTCTCGCGGGAAATCCGCACATCGGAAAAATCGGTCGTTCCCGTGCGGCCGTATTCACTTCCGTCGGCAAGTTTCAAGCTCACCTGGAAGCGTCCGTCCACCGGCCAGGAAATGCGGCCCGCATCGGCCTCCTGACGCAGTCGGAGCCGTTCGTTGTCGGCGACGCCGAAGAGCACCTGGACCGGGTCGGTCTGGGACACCGTGGTGAGGAGCACATCCGGCCCGGATACGAGAGAGCCTTCGGACTTGAGCGCCCGGCTCGCAATGCCGCTGATCGGCGATTCGACCCGCGTCCAGGCGAGGTTGAGGCGGGCCTCCCGCAGGCGGGCCTGCGCCGCTTTCAGATCCGCGGCGGCAATGGCGGCGCCCGAAGTGGCATCGTCGAACTCCTTCTGGCTGATCGCTTTGCTCGCCAGCAGGGGTTGCAGGCGGCCGGCATCCCGCGCCGCCTGGGCGCTGCGGGCCTCGCTGGCCGCGACGTCGGCCTCTGAGCGGGCCACGGCGGCCTCGAAGGGGGCGGGGTCGATGGTGAACAGGGATTGGCCCGCTTTGACCCGGCCGCCTTCCTGATAATTGCGTTTTTCGAGTATGCCCGATACGCGAGCTCGCACCTCGACTTCCCGGGAGCCCAGGGTCTGGGCGGCATACTCCAAGGTCACCGGAATCGACTCGGGCTGGACGGCCACCACATTGACCGGAACCGGCCCGCCGAAGCCCGCGTGCCCACCCGGCCCCCCGTCGCCACGACCGCAGGCAGCGAGGATCAGGGAGGACAGGCAGAAGGAAAGGATTGCAGTACGGGGCAGGGGGCGTTGGGGACGCATGGGATTCTCCGGGAATGGCCTTGCACTTCAGCGCAAGCATCGGCAATTGTTTTTGCATCATACATACATGCGTGCATGTATGTAAAGAGTGGGCTACAATGGCGCCAAAGTTTTCTGGCAAAGGCGAAGCATGGTGAGAAAGACCAAGGAAGAGGCGCTGGAGACCCGCAACGCCATCCTCGATGCCGCGGAGCGCGTCTTCCAGGAGCGCGGCGTGAGCCGGACCTCGCTGGCCGAGATCGCCGCCGCCGCCGGAGTGACCCGTGGAGCCATCTACTGGCACTTCAAGAACAAGGCCGACCTTTTCGATGCCATGATCGAGCGGGTCTTCGATCCGCTCGAGGCCAAGCTGGCCGAGGTGCTGGCGCGGGAAAGCGCGGATCCCCTGGACATGTTGCGCGAACTGGCGGTCTACTTCCTCGGTCGGGTTGCTGCCGAACCCCAATACCTGCGCGTTCTGGAGATCTCTTGGCACAAATGCGAATACGTGGGTGAAATGGCGACCAGTCGGGACAATCATCTCGAATGCGGCAACCGCTATCTGGCGATCAACGAGAGCGCCATCCGGAAGGCCATCGAGCTTGGAATCCTCTCGCACCGCATCGATCCGCGCCGCGCCGCGGTTGGCGTCATGGCGGTGGTGGATGGACTGGTGGTCAATTGGACCCTGGACCACACCCTCTTCCCCCTCGCGGAAACCGGAGCCGCCGCCATCGACACCTACTTCGCCGGTCTGCGGGCAGTGAACTGACCCTGACGGTATACTCCGCCGCAGGCATCTCCAACCTTCAAGGAATTTCATGGCTACCCACGCCGACACCGCCAGCATGGCCCTCTTCTGCGATTTCGAAAACATCGCCCTCGGGGTGCGCGACGCCAAATACGAGAAGTTCGACATCAAGCCCATCCTCGAACGCCTGCTGGCCAAGGGCAGCATCGTGGTCAAAAAGGCCTATTGCGACTGGGAACGCTACAAGGGCTTCAAGGCCACCATGCACGAGGCCAATTTCGAGCTGATCGAAATCCCCCATGTGCGCCAGTCCGGGAAGAACTCCGCCGATATCCGGCTGGTGGTCGATGCCCTCGATCTCTGCTACACCAAGTCCCACGTGGACACCTTCGTCATCATCAGCGGCGATTCCGATTTCTCGCCCCTGGTGTCCAAACTGCGGGAAAACGCCAAGCAGGTCATCGGCGTCGGCGTGAAGCAATCCTGTTCCGATCTGCTCATCGCCAATTGCGACGAATTCATCTACTACGACGATCTGGTCCGCGACCGGGACGCCCAGCGGGCCGCCGCCCGGCGGGAGAGCCGGGACTCCACGCCGCGCCGGACGCCGGAGGAGGAGGCAGGGCGCAAGGAGGAAATGGAAGCGCGCAAGACCAAGGCCGTCGAACTGGCTGCCGCCACCTTTGCCGACCTCATCGCCGTACGCGGCGACCAGGAGCGGCTCTGGGCTTCCGTTCTCAAGGAAGCGATCAAGCGGCGCAATCCAGGTTTCAACGAGTCATACTTTGGTTTCAGGACCTTCGGCAATCTCCTGGAGGAGGCAGCCAATCGTGGCTTGCTCGGTTTCGGGAGGGACGAAAAATCGGGGGCTTACGTGACGCGGGCGCCGGCGCGAACCGTCGTTGCCGAAGCCCCTCCTGCGGCGCCCCATCCACCCGCAGCGACACAGGAAGTTGCGCCCCCGCAACCCCAGGCGGTCTCCCAGCCTCCGGCGACCGACCCACCGTCGCGCCGCCGTGGCGGTCGCCGGACTCCCAAGCCGGAAGCAGTGGCGGAAAGGCCGGCGGCAGAGCAAACGACAGATGTGGGGGCAGTGATGGAGGCCGTGCAGGGCGACGCCGCGCCAGTGCCGGAGCCCGCGGCCACCGGCAAATCCCCCCGCAAAGCGGCTTCCCGCCCGCGCAAGCCGCGCAAACCGCCCGAGAACTGACCCGCTGGATCGCGCTCAGGCGGCCAGATCGCGCAGGCGCTCCAGGGCCTGGCGACGCTCGATCTCGGCGCCGGCCCGGGCGCAGAAGATCCGGAACAGGGGCTCGACGAGTATCTCTTCGTTCATCATCCGCGTATCGAGCAGGGCCAGATGGCCGATGACGCGCTGGTCGCTGCCAAAAATCGGTACGCCGACATAGCTCTCGAATCCCGCCTCCTTGGGATAGACGTCGGCGACCCGCGTCGGCACGAAGCAAGTTGAAGCGCCGTGTATGACCTTCTCGCAGGGGGTGCCGGTGAGTTCGTATTCCTTGTTGCTCTGGAATTCCTGAGCCCGCCAGAAAGCGAGCATGCGGACCCGGGTGGCGGGTTGATCGACGCATTCGGTCACCAAGGCGCAGGCCACCTCCATCGCTCCGGCGAAATGGCGAACGAGGCTGCGGAAAAACTCGTCGCCGTGAGTATCCGCCGTGCCGGCGGCGATGTGTTCGACTATGGCCTCGACTCGCTTGATGCGGGTGATGTCGGTATCGATGCCGACCACGCGGTAGGCTTTGCCATTGGCCTTGCGCAGTGCCGCCCCGCGCGAGAAGAACCAGCGGTAGCGGCCGTCCCGGTGCCGGAAGCGCGCCTGATATTCAAAGTGGTTGGAAGCCCCCTCGATATGATCGCGCAGGAGTTTTTGCACCATCCCCAGGTCTTCTGGATGAAGCTGATCGCGCAAAGCGTCCAGCCGATCGGGAAAATCCTCGGCGGTGTAGCCGAGCATGGCCTTCCAGCGGGGTGAGAGCCTGAGCGTGTCGGTGCTCAGGTCCCATTCCCACAGGCCGTCGTTTGCTCCCCTGACGGCGACCAGGAAGCGCTCCTCGCTTTGGCGCAGGCTCGAGCGCGCGTCCCGCTCCTGCTCCCGGGCGGACTTCAGTTCGCTCGCCAGCGTCTGCGTCTCTTCGCGCAATCGTCGATTTTCCTCGACGAGGGCATCGATGCGGGCGTTGTGCTCGCCGAGGACACGGGCCCGGGACCTTCGCGAACCAAAATGCGCCGCCAGGGCGGTGCAGAGCAGGACGACCAGGACTGCGGCCGCAGTCCAAGCCAGGGGCCTTGCCTCTCCGCCGCTAGCCGCTGCCAGCGCAATGAGGGCAATGCCGGCCAGGGTAGGCCAGGCGAGCAGCCTCAGCATGGATTCCATTAGTTATTCCCCCCGAATGCAGGAAGTCGTTATACCGCCGTGATGGCTTTGTGACAATTGCGGCGCAGACTCGGGAGCGTCACCCCACCTGAACGATCATGCCTACCGTCTCCCGATTCGGCTCTCCCAGTGCCATTCCCCGGCGCACCGGGATCGGCCTCAGAACCCAACACTTCCGCAGCGTCCTCGGCAGCTTGCCCGACGTCGGCTGGCTTGAAGTCCATAGCGAGAACTTCTTCGGCGCCGGTGGCCAGCCGCTCTATTATCTCGAGCGCATCCGCAACCATTACCCGATCAGCCTGCACGGGGTCGGTCTCTCCCTGGGCGCCGTCGGCGGGCCGGACGCCGAGCACCTGCGGCGGCTCAAGGTTCTTGCCGATAGGATAGAGCCCGGGCTCATCTCGGAACATCTGGCCTGGAGCGCCGTCGGCGGGCGGCACTTGAACGAGCTTCTGCCTCTGCCCGGGACCGAGGAGGCCTTGGCGGTCGTCTGTCGCGCCGTCGCAAAGACCCAGGAATTCCTGGGCCGCCAGATTCTGGTCGAGAACATTTCGAGTTACCTGGGCTACGACCATACGACCATTCCGGAGCCCGAATTCATCCGGGAAGTGGTCGCTCGTACCGGTTGTGGCCTGTTGCTCGACATCAACAACGTCTTCGTTTCGGCCCACAACCTGGGCTTCGATCCCCGCACCTACCTGGCCGCCATACCCCATGCCGCCGTGCAGGAGATCCATCTGGCCGGCCACTCCCGCATGGGCAACCTCCTCGTCGATACCCACGGCACGCGGGTCGCCGATGCGGTCTGGAACCTCTACGCCGGAGCCTTCGCCCATCTGCCCCCGACGCCCACCCTCATCGAATGGGACAACGACATTCCCCCCCTCGCGGTGCTCGTTGAGGAAGCAGAGCGGGCCGATTCCATCCTGGAGCGCTGCCTTGATCAGTCTGCTTGAACTGCAACAGGCATTCGCCGATGCGGTGTTCGGGAAAGAGGAATCGCCATGCCCGGCCCAATGCGTCTGCCGCCAAGAATTGCCCGAGACGGCATTCGGCATCTACCGTAGCAGCGTCCTCGGCAATTACCGCAAGGCCCTCGGCGCGGTGTATCCGGTCGTCGAGCGCCTTGTCGGCGAGCGCTTCTTCGCCCATGCCGCCGACGCCTTCGCCCGCAGGACGCCTTCCTGCCACGGCGACCTCAATCGTTACGGCGAGGAGTTCGCCGACTTCCTGGCGGGTTTCCCTGGCGCGCAATGCCTCGCCTATCTGCCGGATGTGGCCCGCTTGGAATGGGCCGTCGATGCGGTCTTTAACGCCGCCGATCCCTCTCCGCCCAACCTCGCGCTCCTGACTTCGCTGGCCGAGAGCGGGGAGGAGGGGGTGACATTTCTGCTGGGCGACCACTGCCGTCTGCTGCGCTCGCCCTGGCCGGTGGACCGACTGTGGGCACTGAACCAGCCCGGGGTGGCCTGGGATGAAGGTTTTTCGATCGATTCCGGTCCCGTGGCGCTCCTGGTGCGCCGGGAGGGCTACGACTGCGCCATCGAGCCCCTGCAGGAATCTGAATTCGCCCTGCTCGCCGCTCTGAACGACGGACTCTCGGTGGCCGCAGCCTGTGCGCGGCCTGAAAGCCCGGCGCCGGAACGTTGCGGCGAGATTCTTGCGCTTCGCTTGGCGCAAGGGGTTTTGCGCGTGGCTCCATAAAAAAACCGGATCGGGATTGCCCTCGATCCGGTGCGCGTGGCTGGGCGGCCTCGGGCCGCCTTCCTTCTTAGTGATTCTTGAAGTCCTTCAGCCACTCGATCTCGTCGATGACGCCGTCGCTGTTGCGGTCCATCTTGGCGAACATCATTTCTGCGTGATGCATGAACTCTTCCTTGCTGACCTTGTGGTCGCCGTTGGTGTCCATCATCTTCATCATGGGCATGCGTTGCAGGCCGCGCAGGAAGGCGTCGTCCCAGATACTGTCGGAGGGTCCGGCAGCCAGGACGGGGGAACTGCCGAGGACGCCCAGGAGGGCGGCGGAGGCGAGGGCGAGATTGAGGTGACGTGCTTTCATGGTGATCTCCTTGAGTGAAAAAAGCGTTCGTTCCGGTCGGAACAGGGACCCGCCAGACTGAATTGGCGCTCGTTCGAGCGGGCTGGACACCATGGTGCCCACCGGCTCTCAAGCGCCCATCACGCAAGTTTCACTTTTTGATCACGGGGAAGGACGTCGCATTTTCCACGGAGGGAAAGTGCAAGATGAAGCAGGTGCCGCGGCCCGTTTCGCTTTCCACGGCAATGTTGCCCCCATGCAGGGCGACGATGCGGCGGACGATCGCCAGGCCCAGGCCGGAACTTCCGGTATTGCCCATTTCGCCGCGATCCACCTGATAGTAGCGATCGAAGATGCCGGCCAGCTTGTCGGCCGGAATCCCTTCGCCAGTATCCGCAATGCGCAGTGCGACGCCAGTGCCGGCAGGTTCGACATGGACATGCACTTCGCCGCCGGCCGCGGTATGGCGCAGGCCGTTTTCGATCAGATTTTCCAGCAGGCGCTCGAACAGGCCGATGTCGCCGAGCACCGGGGGACAGTCCGGGTCGAATCCCGCATCCAGGCGGACCCCGCGTTTTTCTGCGCCGAGAGCGAATTTCTGAACCACGTCCTGGACCAATTCAGGCAGTGGGAAGACTTCGCCGTCGGCGACCTTGTCCATGGCTTCCAGCTTGGTCAGTTCGAAGAGACTCTGGACCAGCCTGCCGAGGCGTTCGCATTGGCGATTGGCGACCTGCAGGTAGCTGAGGCGTTCCTCCGGCGACAATCGACCGTCGTGGATGAGCAGCATCTCCAGATAGCCCTGCATCGAGGTGAGGGGGGTGCGCAAGTCGTGGGAAACGTTTTCCAGGAGCTCGCGCCGCCGTTCGTCCACCTCGGCCAGCTGGCGAAACTGACTGACGATGCGTTCGGACAGCTCGCGGAAGGAGAGCGCCAGCCGGTCGATTTCGTCGCCGCTGGAATCGCCGGGGGGGGCCCGGAGCTCGTGAGAAAAGCCGGTCGCCCGGAACTGGTCGATGGCATCGGCCAGGGTATGCAGCCGCTGGGTCAGCAGCTTGAAGACGACAAATGCGGCTCCCAGGCTGAAGGCGACGGCGGCGATCACCAGATGGGTGGCCAGGTCGACCAGATGGTCGACCTCGAACATGGTCTCGGTGGCCAGCAGGGTGACTGCGGCCACCAAGAAGAACACCACCATCAGGACCGCGGCGATGCGTCCGTAGAGGGAGCGCAGCATCACTTGCCCGCTTCGCGGAATTTGTAGCCGACCCCCCAGACCGTCTGAATGAAGCGCTGCTCGTCGGGTCCGGCCTCGATCTTGGTGCGCAGGCGGTTGATATGGGAATTGACGGTGTGTTCGTATCCGCTGTGGCTATAGCCCCACACTTGGTCGAGGAGTTGGCTGCGGCTGAAGACCCGTCCCGGGTGGCGCGCGAAATGGTGCAGCAGGTCGAATTCCTTGGCGGTCAGCTCCACGGGCTTTCCATCGATCGTGGCCGTCCGGCCCTCGACGTCGAGGCGCAGGCCATCGCTCTCGATCACCGCCGGCGCGGAATCCTTGGGTTTGCCCAGGTTGTCGATGCGGCGGAAGAGCGCTTTGACCCGCGCCGCAAATTCGAGAACGCTGAAAGGTTTGGTGAGGTAGTCGTCGGCGCCCATCTCCAGACCGAGGACGCGATCGATTTCCGTCGATTTGGCGGTCAGCATCAGGATCGGCAGGTACTGCCCCTTCTTCGCCCGCAGGTCGCGGCAAATGGCGAGTCCGTCGGTTCCCGGCAGCATCAGGTCGAGGACGACCAGATCGAATTCGCGGCCGAGGGCCAGATTCAGGCCTTCGCTCCCGTCATGGCACAGGGTGACCGAGCAACCGAGCTCGACAAGCTGCATCTTCACCAGTCGCGCGATGTCTCCGTCATCCTCGATCACCAATACCTTGCGTCCTGCCATGGGTCTTCCCTGCCGAGTTTTCGAACGATTCATCCATCGTAACCCAGCGTGATGAAAAAGTGAGATTCCGGAGATTTTCCTGTGACGGGCGGTACCCATACTGCACTCCACGGACAGGCCACAAAGCCGGTTCGAAATCATCCAACGACCCATCTACAAGGAGTTCTCATCATGAAGCAAGAGCAAATCCTCCGCGCCGCCCTGGCCGGACTCGTCGCCGCCGGTATTGCCGCCGCCACCCAGCCTGCCTTCGCCGCCAAGGGCGACAACGAAAAGTGCGCCGGTATCGTCAAGGCGGGCAAGAACGACTGCGGCACTTCGACCAACGCCTGCGCAGGTCAGGTCACCAAGGACAACCATCCGGAAGCCTGGATCTTCGTCCCGACCGGTGTCTGCGAGCGCATCAGCGGCGGGCGCCTCGTCACCGGCAGCCAGGCCGGCAAGACCGGCACCAGCACCAAGGGCTGATCTTCCTGCGCCGGCGGCTCCCTGGGCCGCCGGCCCTACACCTCTAGGAGACTGTCATGGAAGTCTACGCCTCGCGCTTTACCGTACCCGAGCAGGAGCCCCCGCGCGCGGCGGCTCTGATCGAAACCGCCATCTCGGGGCTCGAACGCCTCTCGCCCCTGGTCGATTTGCTCATTCGCATCGTCGTGGCGACGGTGTTTTTCAAATCGGGGCTGTCCAAGATCGACAGTTGGGACACGACCCTGCTGCTGTTCGAGAACGAATACGCCGTTCCTTTCCTGCCCTCGGAGATCGCCGCCTACGTCGGGACCGCCGTCGAACTGGCCATGCCCGTCCTGCTCGTCCTGGGCCTGGGCACCAGGGCCGCTGCGGCAGTGACTTTCGTTTTCAACATCATCGCCGTGCTGTCCTATCCGGATTTGGGTGAGGCAGGTCTGCGCGATCACCAGTACTGGGGAATCTTTCTCCTCGTGATCCTGCTCCACGGTCCCGGATCCCTTTCCATCGACCATTTCATCCGGCGTCGCCTGTTCGGCCGGAAAAACGCTTGAAAACCCGGGCCGCCGCTCCCAGGCGGCCAGGTTTTCGCCCCCACGGAGAACCGTCATGACATCCCCCCAAACCTCCCGCGACGAGCGCACCATCGTCATCGTTGGCGGAGGCTTCGCCGGTACGACTCTGGCACAACGGCTCGAACGCCAGTTGCCGGAAAACTGGCGGGTCGTTCTCCTCAGCCAGGAGAGCTATACCACCTTCAATCCCATGCTGGCCGAGGTGGTGGGAGCCTCCGTTTTTCCCGAACACGTCATCGCCCCGCTACGCCAGATGATCCGCAACACGCGCTTCATCATGGCCGCCGTGCGGGACGTCGATTTCCGCCGTCGCCTGGTGATCGGCGATACGCTGAGCGGCCCGCGGGAGATCCATTACGATCATCTGGTCTTCGCCTTCGGCACCCGCGCCAACCTGGCCGTGGTGCCGGGCATGGCCGACCATGCGCTACCCCTCAAACTGGTGGGCGATGCCATGCACATCCGCAACCGTGTCCTGCAGCAGGTTGCGCGGATCGAACTCGAGGCCGACCCCCTGGTCCGGCGGCGGCTGGGGAATTTCGTCGTGGTCGGCGGCGGTTTTTCCGGAGTCGAAGTGGCCGGCGAATTGGCGGATTTTCTTTGCGGCGCCAAACGCTATTACCCTCGGGTCCTGGCCTCCGAACTGCAGGTGACCCTGCTCCAGGACGCCGATCGTCTCCTGCCCGAACTGCCGGAGTGCTTGGGGCGTGCCGCCGAGAAGTCCCTCAGCGGCCGCGGGATCCGGGTCCGCCTCGGCGTTCGCGCCGCGCGGGTCCAGGCAGAGGGCGTCACGCTCGCCGACGGCGAGTTCATCGCTTCGGCGACGGTCGTGTGTACCATCGGCACCCGGCCCCACCCGGTGGTCGAACGCCTGGCAGTTCCGACGGATAGAGGGCGCATCCAGACCGAGAGCGACATGGCGGTCTGCGGTCTCGATGGCATCTGGGCGATCGGCGATTGCGCCCTGGTCAAGAACGCGCTGACCGACCAGTTCTCTCCGCCGACCGCACAGTTTGCCGTGGCCCAGGCGCAGCAGTTGGCCGCCAACCTGCTGGCCCGCATTGCCGGCCGGCCGACTCGCGCTTTCGCCTACCGCTCTCGCGGGATGATGGCGACGACCGGCCACATGAAGGGTGTCGCCCAAATCTTCGGGCTGCGGCTCGCCGGGTTTCCGGCCTGGCTCCTCTGGCGCGCCTACTACCTGCTCCGCATGCCGACTTTGGGCCGCAAGCTGCGCATCTGGGTCGAGTGGACCTGGGGCATGTTTTTCGCGGCCGACATCACCCACCTGAGATTTACGCGGACCGGCGACCAAGACGCCGATTCGCCGGTACCGCCCCTGCGCGCTCCCGCTCCCCGCTAACCCAACCCCAACCCCAACGGAGAAATATCGTGCTCAAAGGAAAATCCGCCATCGTCACCGGCTCCACCAGCGGCATCGGCCTCGGCATCGCCCGAGCCCTGGCCGCCCAGGGCGCCAATGTCATGCTCAACGGCTTCGGCGATGCCGACCAGATCGAAACCCTGCGCTTCACCCTGGCTAGGGAAACCGGCGTCAAAGTCGCCTATTCCGGCGCCGACATGAGCCAGCCGGAAGCCATCCGCGCCATGGCCGACGCCGCCCGGTCCGAATTCGGCCAGGTCGACATCATCGTCAACAACGCCGGCATCCAGCATGTCGCCCCGGTGGAAGATTTTCCGGAAGAGAAGTGGAACGCCATCCTGGCCATCAACCTCTCGTCCGCCTTCCACCTGATCCGGGCCGTGGTGCCGGAAATGAAGGAAAGACGCTGGGGGCGGATCGTCAATGTCGCTTCCGCCCACGGTCTCACCGCCTCGCCCTTCAAGAGCGCCTACGTGGCCGCCAAGCACGGCATGATCGGCCTGTCGAAGACCGTCGCCCTGGAAGTGGCGGAATTCGGCATCACCTGCAATACCGTGTGCCCGGGCTACGTGAAGACGCCCCTGGTGGAAAAGCAGATCGCCGACCAGGCCAAGGCCCACGGCATTTCCCCGGAGAACGTGGTGCGCGACGTGCTGCTCTCGCATCAGGCGCGCAAGGAATTCGTCCAGGTCGAGGAACTGGCCGCCCTCACAGTCTTCCTCTGCTCCGACGCCGCGGCGTCCATGACCGCCACCGCCCTGGCCATGGACGGCGGCTGGTCCCAGCACTGAGGTGAGCGCCATGAATGCCCGCGACAAGAATCTGGCCGCCCCAAGCCGTAGCCACCGTGCCGGCAATCGCGTCAAGCCGCTGAACCTCGCCCTGCAGGGAGGCGGAGCCCACGGGGCCTTCGCCTGGGGCGTCCTCGACCGCCTCCTGGAAGACGGCCGTCTTGACGTGGAGGGCGTCAGCGCCACCAGCGCCGGGGCCATGAACGCCGTCGTCCTCGCCCATGGGTTGCGGCTGGGCGGCCGCGACGGAGCCCGCGAGGCCTTGGCGCGGTTCTGGCAGGCGATCTCGGAATCCGCCGACCGTTTCAGCCCTTTCCGGCAACTGCCCTGGATGAAGGGTTGGGGTGGGCATACCCTGGAGAGTTCGCCCCTCTACCTGATGACCGACCTGATGCTGCGGGTCTTCTCGCCCTATCAATTCAACCCCTTCAACTTCAATCCCCTGCGCCAGGTGCTGGAGGATCAGGTGGATTTCGAGGCCCTGCAGGCGGCGAGCCCGATCAAGCTCTTCCTCTGCGCCACCAATGTCGAGACCGGCAAGGTGCGCATCTTCGAGAACCCGGAAATTACCGCCGACGCGGTTCTCGCCTCGGCCTGCCTGCCCTTCCTGTTCCAGGCTGTGGAAATCGACGGCGAGCATTTCTGGGACGGCGGCTACGTGGGCAATCCGGCCATTTTCCCACTCATCTACCACTGCGACTGCCGCGACGTGCTGATGGTCCACATCAATCCCATCGTGCGCAAGGGCGTCCCCACCACGGCGGCGGAAATCCTCAACCGCATCAACGAGGTCAGTTTCAACTCTTCCCTGTTGCGGGAAATGCGGGCCATCGCCTTCGTCACCGGCCTCATCCAGAAGGGCAAGCTCGATGCCAGCGAGATGAAGGAGCTTTACGTCCACTCCCTGCGTTCAGACGAAACCATGGCCGAACTGGGGGTGTCGTCCAAGCTCAATGCCGACTGGGACTTTCTCTGCCAATTGCGCGACCAGGGGCGCGAGCAGGCCGCTCTGTGGCTGCGGGCGAATTTCGACGCCATCGGCAGCCGCTCGAGCATCGATATCCGCGAAGCTTTCCTCTGACCCAGACCGATTCCCTACTGGAGAAATTCCCATGAACATCGCCGAAATCCTCACCACCTCCTCGATGCCCATCGCCAGCCCGACCTATCCCAAGGGGCCTTACCGCTTCATCAACCGCCAGTACATGATCGTCACCTACGAGTCCGATCCCGAGGCCATCCGCGCGGCGGTTCCCGAGCCCCTGGAACCGGACGGCAGCAACACCGTGCTCTACGAATTCATCCGCATGCCCGATTCCACCGGCTTCGGCGACTACACCGAGACCGGCATCGTGATCCCCTGCACCTATCGGGGCGAGGCGGTCAATTTCACCGCCCAGATGTACCTCGACTGCGAACCGCCCATTTCCGGCGGCCGGGAGATCTGGGGCTTCCCCAAGAAGCTGGCCGACGTCTCCCTCAAGGTCAATCGCGACACCCTGGCCGGCCGCCTGGAGTACGCCGGCCAGCCGGTGGCCCTGGCGAGCATGGCCTACAAGCACGAGAACCTGGTGTGCGGCAACGGCGGCCACGACCACAGCGGCGCCACCTGCGACGCCGAGCCCCTGCGCAAGAAGCTTTCGAAGACCCAGGTCAATCTCAAGCTGATTCCCGACGTGGACGGCAGCCTGGCCATCGCCCAACTGGTGGCCTACAACCTCGCCGACATCCACATCAAGGGCGGCTGGCACAGTCCGGCGCGGCTCCACCTCATCCCCCACGTCAATGCGCCCGTGGCCGATCTGCCGGTGCGGCGGGTGATCGGCGGCACCCACTTCGTCGCCGACCTCACCCTGCCCTATGGGCGGGTGCTTTACGACTACCTGGAGGAAACCCCATGTCCAGACGCATTGCCAACGGCCTTGTCCTTGGCGGGGCAGTCGGCGTAGCCCTGCTGGCCTTCCAGCACTACAGCCACTGGCTGGCCGGCTCGGCCAAGACCTTCGTCATGGACCGCGAGCGCTGCTACGGCGTGGTGCGGGCCGGCCGCAACGACTGCGGTACGGCTCTCCATGCTTGTGCCGGACAGGCGGGCGGAGATGCCGAAGACGGCGAATGGCTGATGCTGCCGGCGGGCACCTGCGACAGGATCGCCGGCGGCCGCGCCTGGACCAAGGAAGAAGGATGAACTGGCTGAATCGTGCCCGGGAGAGCCTGGGACTGCCCGCCGGGCAGCCTGCCGCCACGGCTTTGCCCGGGCGGGTCGCGCGGGAACTGGAACGCGAACAACTGCGCTCCGAAGGCATCGTGACGGCGGTCCAACTGGTGATGGTCTGCGTTTTTGCCGCCCTTTACGCGGCGACGCCGCCGGACTTTTCGCCCGACGCGCCGGTCCAGGCGGTCCCGCTGGGGCTGGTCCTGTTT
>Ga0268298_10000364_pt1 | contig 58385 bp, 53 predicted proteins | sample WWTPWeurt_MetaG_FD_194462 | JGI IMG/M metagenome (GOLD analysis project Ga0268298, IMG submission 194462) | Activated sludge microbial communities from WWTP in Nijmegen, Gelderland, Netherland - WWTP Weurt | ecosystem: Engineered > WWTP > Aerobic digester > Activated sludge | place... | reverse complement strand
TGGGTGGCGGGCGTGGGCGTGGGCCTGCTCACCCTGGCCTTCGTCCTGGGTGTGCAGGTGGGCAAGCAGAGCGCGGCCCTGCGCCGCCCCATGCAGAAGGGCGTGGAGGAGGAGCTGAAGGACCTGCCGGAGCCCCTGCTGGACCAACTCAAGATCTTCGAAGGCGAGGGACCGGATAAGCTCGTGCCCACCCCGAAAGTGGAGGCGGTCACCCCGAAGGTGGATGCCAAGTCCGAGACGAAGCCCGACACCAAGGCGACGGAAAAGCACGCCGAACCCGAGGCCTGGACGCTGCAACTGGTGGCCACGGGCGATGCCGCGGAGGCCAGGAAGACTGCGGACAAGGCCAAAGCCGCCGGGTTCGCGACGACCACCCTGAGGGAGAAGGGTCAGTTCAAGGTCCGGCTGACCAAATCCTCGGAGCGCGCCGCCGCGGACAAGACCGCCGAGAAGCTGAAGAAGGCCGGCTTCAAGCCCTTCGCGGTGAAGGTGGAGTAGCTGCGCCGTTCACGGCTTGGGATAGACCCGGATTCCCACCCACTTTTTCAGAATCACCTTCCCCGGCGCGAAGCCCCGGGGCTTGCTGATGTCGGCGATGCGGGCCATGTGGACCTCCACCTTGCCGCCGTCCCGGGCCTTGCTGTGGTAGGCAGCCAGCTCGGCGGCGCGCTCGATGACGCTGCGCGGCAGGTCACTCAACTTGTCGGGGTTGCGGATCACCACGTGGCTGCCGGGCACGCTGGCCACGTGGAACCAGAAGTCCAAGTTGTCGGCCACCTTGAAGGTGAGCTGGTCATTCTCGGCGTCGCCCTTGCCGATGAGCACCTCGAAGCCATCCACCATGACGCTGCGGAAGGCCGTGCCCTTGCCATCCTTCCGCTTGCCTTCACCCGCCTGCATCCGCTTCGTCCCCTTGTCCTTCGTGGGCTGCTTCCCCTTCGGTTGTCTCGCAGTCGGCGGCTCCGGCGCAAGGCCTTCCGCCTCCAGCTTCGCCCGCTTCAGCCAGGCGGCCCGCTCCCGCACGAGCTCCCCTTCGAGCTCGGCCACCCTCGCCAGGCCCCGCTCGGCCTTCTTGACCACCGTGAACCAGGTCTGCACAGCGTCCTCGGCGGTGGTCCCCTCCGGCAGGGCGATGCGGGTGCCGTCCAGCAGGACCGCCTCCCGGGTGTCCCCCTTCAGCCGGTAGAGCTCTGCGGAGAGGCTTCGCGCTTGCGCCTTCAAGGGCAGCTGCGCCTCATGCTTCGCGCGGTCCCGGGCCATGGCCTGGGCCAGGCGGTCCAGGCGCGCAGACTCGGCCTGCCGTTTGCGTTCCGCCGCGGCCTGGGCCGGAGCCAGGATGAGCTGGTCGGCCCGTCCTTCCGACCAGGCTCGGTGGCGGGCCAGCAGGTCGCCCTCGCCCTCCAGCACCTCGGGCAGCTCTCCGGCGATGGCGGCCCCCAGCCGGTCCCCCCAGCGCTCCCGCCAGCGCCGGAGCGGCGGCGGCTCATCGATGGCCAGGGGCGCCGCCGCCGGAAAGGGCACGCCCAGGCCCAGCCGCGGTACCTGCGTGTCCACGCCGTCCACGCGGATTCCCGGCCGCCCCGGAATGGCCTGGAAGGCCAGCCGCAACGACTCCAGCCGCCCGGTGATGGCGCGCCGCTGGAAGTGGAGGCCCACCCAGCGCTCGCGGGGATCGCCCTCCACCGCCCGCAGCTTCGCGCCCTGGAACCAGGGGCTCCAGAGCTTCCCGCTGTCCCTGGGTGCTTCGGCCTGCAACCGCTTCCAGGCTGGGTGCTCCACGCCCAGCAGCCACAGCTCCGGCTTGGGCTGCAGCAGCAGCACCCAACCTTCCGCGACCCTGCGCCCCGCCCACTTCAGGCCCAGGGCCCGCCCCGAAGCCCAGAGGGAATCCACCGGAACCTCGCCGCGCTCCCGCAACCAGGCGCGGGTCAGGGCAAGCAGGAGTGGGGCGTCCATGGCTAGGCAGCCTCCGATCTCAAGGCCTCTTCCCTTGTCGATGTTCGAGATCCGCGGTCATGATTGGGCGTACTCCCTGCCTCAGCATCCCACGGTCAGGCCTTCCCTCCGTGGCTCCCCTCGCTTCAAGCTGAGGCCCACCCAGTCCGATAAATGGTACTTATGACAGCTGTCACTCCGAAGGGTCCCCACTCGCTCCAGGTTCTCCTGGTGGATGACAACCCCATCCAGCTGAGCCTCCTCCGGCACCTCTTCCAGCGGCATGGCCACCTGACCATCGAGGCCCGCAACGGCGCCGAGGCCCTCATCGTGCTGGCGACGGAGTTCCCGGACGTGGTGGTGAGCGACTGCGTGATGCCCCTCCTCGACGGCTACCAGTTCTGCCGCCTGGTGAAGGATGATCGGGCTACCCGACACCTGCCGGTCCTGCTCCTCACGGCCCAAGGGGCCGGGCTCGCGCGTTTCTGGGCGAAGACCTGCGGCGCGGACCGCTTTCTCGTCAAGGGTCGGGACCTGGACCACGTGGTCGAGGTCGCGGTGGCCCTGGCCAAACAGTCGTCCCGGCCGCACACGGCCCACGCCGTTCCCAAGCTTGCCCAGGAGAACTTCGGGGTGGACGCCATCCAGCGTCGGCTGGCCCAGGCCCTGGAGCAGCGCCTCATCGAGACGGCCCTCCGGGACTCCGTCGCCCGCCTCTACACCGCAGAGCATGACACCTCCCGCCTGATCCAGGGCTTCATCGAGATCCTTCAGGAACTCGTGCTCCCCGGGGCGCTCCTGGTCTCCTACCAGGGCGAGGATGGCCTCTGGTGCCACGGCGTCCATGGGTCCTCCGCCGGGGCTGAGGATCGGCTGGCCCTGCAGCAGGCGGTGGCTGACCACGGTCTGTTCCACGAGCCACCGGACTGCCACTGGCACCCCGCGGCGGACGACGACGAACGGCGCCGAAGCCTTCGCGATCCCATCCTCCGCGTGTTCCCGGCCTGCACGCCGGGCTACCCCGTGGTCGGGGCCCTGGCCTTCATCACTGAGCGGCGGGCCGCCGAGGACCACGAGCGGCTCTTCGAGATCGCCGCGGAGGAGCTGGGCCGCCTGCTGAGCCTAGAGGATTCCCGGCTGCGCCTCTACCATCAGGCCATCCGCGATCCCCTCACCGGCCTCTACAACCGGAAGCACATCCTCGACATGCTCGGCATGGAGCTCGACCAGTGCGGGCGCTTCGGGCAGGGCGTGTCCGTCATGCTGGTGGACCTCGACCACTTCAAGGCCGTGAACGACCGCTTCGGCCATGCCGCCGGGGACCAGGTCCTGGGTGTCATGGCCCAGCGCATGGCCTTTGGCCTGCGCAAGGTGGACCAGCTGGGCCGCATCGGGGGCGAGGAGTTCCTGGCCTACTGCCCCCAGACCGACCTGGAAGGTACGCGGGCCCTGGCCGAGCGCCTGCGCGAACAGGTGGCCATCGACGCGATCCCTGGTCTGCCCGCCCACGACCGGGTCACCCTGAGCATCGGTCTGGCCACCTGGGAAGGCCCGGAGGACACCCCGGAGCGCCTGCTCTCCCGGGCCGACAAGGCTCTGTACCGGGCCAAGGCCGAGGGACGGAACCGCGTCGTCGGCTGACCTTGGTTGGCCCCTTGACAGGCTCGTGACGGGCCCGCATGATTCCATACGCTTCCGTATGGAGTCAGCATGGAACCCCAGGCCCCCCAGGATCCCGCCGCCCAGCCCGAGCTCGCCGAGCGCGTGGCCCGCCTGGAAGCCCAGGTGGCCTGGCTCCTGCAGCGGCAGCAGGCGCCAGCGGCGCCGGCCCCACCTTCCGCCGGCGCCCCAAGACCCCTGCCCCGTCCCGTCGTGCGCCCCGCCGTCCCCCGCAAGGAGATCTCCCCGGTGGTGTGGATCGCCGGCATCGCCGCCTCCATCTTCCTCCTCGGCACCATCTTCTTCTTCCGCTGGGCCATCCAGCAGGGCTGGGTGGGGGCGGAGCTGCGCTTCGTCCTGGGCTTGCTGGTGGGCGGCGCCATCGCCGCCTTCGCCGCGAAGCTGATCCTGGGGGACAGCCGCCGCCTGGGCGTGGCTCTGCTGCTGGCGGGCCTCGGCACCCTGCAGTTCACCTTCCGCGCCGGCGCCATGGAATACCACTTCTACACCGCGCCCATGGGTCTGGCGGCCACGGCCCTCGTCACTCTGCTGGCCGGCGGGCTCGCCGCCCGGTCACGCAGTGGCGGGGCCCTGACCGTGGCTCTGGTCTCAGGCCTGGTGGCGCCCCTGGTCTTCAGCCAGGGGGGGCATCACGAGGTGGCCCTGGCGATGTACCTCGCCGTGCTCACTGCCGCGACGCTCGCCGTTCCCTATCTTGCCCACACGGGAAGCTCCTGGCACGGGGCCCGCTGGACAGTTCTCATCGGCGTCTGGCTCCTGCTCTTGCCTGCCTGCGCCGAGGTCGGCAAAGCCGACGCGGCCACCCTGGGCCTGCTGCTCGCTGCCCATCTCCTGCTCGCGGGCCTCTGGGCCTGGCTGCCCGGCACGGAGGAGCTCCCGGGCACGCCCACCGTGCTCTGGCTGGTGGCCTCGATCCTCGCCACCTCCTATGGCTGGCTGCTCTGGAAGCGGATGGGCTTGGCCGCGGAGACCTTCGCCCTGCCGATCCTCCTCGTGGCGGCGCTGAACCTGGCCTTGGTACAGCCCCTCCGCCGCCGCATGGGGAGCCGTCGCGCCGACTGGGGGCTGCTGGCCCTGATCGCCGGGCACCTGGCCCTGGCGGTGCCCGTGGCCTTGGCCTGGCGCTGGGTGGGCCCGCTGTGGGGCGCCTTCGCCCTGGGCCTGGCCTGGGCCTCGCTCAAGGCCGAGGACAGCGCTTTCGCCGAGGAGGCCGCCACGCTGCGCTGGCTGGCCGCGGCCTTGGCCCTGGCCACCACCCTGCGCTGGGCCTTCCACGGCCTCGACGGGCTCTTCTTCCGCAGCCACACGGTCACGCCCTTCCTCAATTCCGCCTTCGCCGAAGGAGCCCTGGCCGCCGGCGCCTGGTGGCTCCTGGCGCGCCGGGGCGGTCCCCTGGGCCTCATCTCCTTCATGGCCCTGCAGGTGACCGCCAACGTCACGCTGGCCTTCGAGGCCGCGCGAGTGGTCCAGTGGTTCCAGGGCCCCACTGGCTTGGTCCATGGTCCTTCCCGTGCCGCCTCCATCGCCATGACGCTGGTCTGGGCGCTGTCGGGCGCCTGGCAGTGGATGCGCGGGCTCGGCCAGCGGGACGAAGCCCGCCGGGCCCTGATGATCGCGGGCTATGCATGGATGGGTCTCGCCAGCTTCAAGCTCATCGCCTCGGACCTCGATCGGGCGGACACGCCCCTGCGGGCCCTCGCCTTCCTGGGCGTGGGGGCCATCGGCATGGCCGCGGCCATCCTCGCCAACCGCAAACGCCCTGGCGATGCGTCATGAAGCGCGCCGCCGTCCTGCTGCTTCTGCTCGTCGCCTGCGCCCGGGAGGACCGGGCCGCCCTGCACCGCCGGCCCATCTCGCCCGCGCCCGCCAGTGGCTGGGCACGACTGCCCCTGGATGCCGCAAGCCAGCGGCAGTTGAAAGGGGCCTGGATCGGGGACGCGGCCGGGCGCAGCATCCCCTTCCTGGAGGCCCGGGAAGGCCTGTGGGAATCCCGGCACCTGCCCCTGGTAGACACGGTCCGAGGCAAGGATGCCGAAGGACGCCCGACCATCGAGTTCTCCCTGAAGCTGCCCGAGGGCTGGCAGGTGGGTGAGCGCGAAGTGCTCCGGCTCGAACTGGACCTGGAGGGCACAGCCCCCTGGGTGGCCCAGGTGAAGGCCGAGCGGCAGCGCGAAGGCGGAGCCTTCATCACCTTCGATCCCGTGTCGCCCCTGCACCTTTACGACCTCTCCCCCTCGGGCAGCCGCCGGAGCCTCGACCTGCCCTGGGACGGCCACCGCTACCGCCTGACCCTGCTCGCCTCCCAGGGCCTGGCGCCGCGCATCCGGGGCATCTCCGTGCGGGCCGAGGCGCGCCCCGAAGCTCTGGAGGCTGAGCTGGCGATGGAGGGCACACTGATGCCCGAGCCTGGCAAGGCAAGCACCTGGCGCATCACCCTGCCGGACGAGGATCGCATCGTGGGCCTGGACCTGGTGCTGGTTCCGCCCGCTGCGCCCCTGCGGCCGGAGATCCGGCTCGGTGAAGGTCGGGAGGACTCTCGGGACCACCCCTGCGGCGACCTGGTGTGGAACCTGCCGGCCCTGAACACAAAGGCTAGCCGCATGGCCCTCGCGCCCGTGCAGGCGAAGAGCCTCACCGTCACCCTGCCGGAAGGTGCGACGCCCCTGAGCCTGCGGCTCCTGGTTCGGCGGCAGACGCTGGTCTTCCCGGCGGAGGGGGGACAGGCCTACGCCCTGCACCTGGGTGGGGAGGCCAAGCGTGCTCCCGGCAGCCTCGGTGCCCTGCCCTCCATCCGCACCCTGGCCAGTCGCGCCCCTCTCAGCCTCGGCGCCCGAGAGCCGGACGACCAGGGCCTCCCCCGCATCGAAGGCGCCGACCAGCGGGCCCGACCTTGGATGCCATGGGTGGCCGGGCTGGCCCTCCTGGTGCTCGGGTGGGCGGCCCTGCGCCTGCTGCGGCCAGAGGGGACCCGCAACGCCTGAAAGCGCCTACATCAGAATCTTGCTTGGGCCTTCCGGAAGGACGACCAGACGGCCTTCCAGGTCTGCTCCAGCCCCACCTTTTCGTGCTCCCACTCGGATCCGGCAGCGCCCTTCAAGCGCATGACTCGAGCGCTGGCTTCGTTCCTGCAACGCTGGAGTTCATCGATGATGCGGTCGAGTTCCAGCCAGGTCCGGGGCTCCCCCCTCCGCGCGCTGGCACGGTACTGGCCGATCAGGGCAGTCCATTCCGCCACCTGGGCTGCGAATCGTTCAAGCTCGGCCCTTCGGCTGGCTGGGGAGATCACACAGGGGGGAGACATCGGTTCAGAGGTGCGCATGGACGATCCCTTTCCTCGCGCGGCACTGTGTCGCCGCCCGATCGGTGCATCGCAGGACTACGCCTACTCCCCATGGCAGGGCTGGCAGTAGCCGAATGGATCCATCTCGGGAAAGTGTTTCAAGTCGCATGCCAACCTGCGCCATGGAGCGCCACACCCTGTATTCCCTGCATGGATTTGGTTTTGATAAAATTCGGCCCTGGCCCTGGAGCGACCGCCTGCTGGGACCCACCGCGCCATGAGGCAGAATCGTCAAATGTGACGGACGGGCTTCCGCTCAGGGCCGGCGGATGCCTTCTTTGCGCATCCGGCCACGGAGGGTGCTCGGGTTGATGCCCAGGATATGGGCCGCGCCGTCGTTCCCCTCGATCCTCCAGTTGGTTTTGCGCAGAACCTGGCTAATGTATTCGCGCTCCAGGTCGACCAGGGGCTTGGTCTCATCCAGCCGGGGGGGTGGCATGGCCGCATGGAAGTGATCCAGCACCTGCAAGGTCGTGCCTTGCGAAACGATCGCGGCTCGCTCGATCACACTTTCCAGTTCCCGGATGTTGCCGGGCCAGAGATGGGCCAGGAGGCGATCCATGGTCTCGATCGTGACGTTCCGGAGGTTCTTGCCCAGCTTGCGGTTGAACTTCTCCAGGAAGTACTCCACGAGCAGGGGGATGTCCTCCCGTCGGTCGCGCAGGGGGGGGATCGTGATGGGGAAGATGTTCAACCGATAGAAGAGATCCTCGCGGAAGCGCCCAAGGCGCATCTCCTCGTACAGGTCGCGGTTGGTGGCCGCGATGATGCGGACGTCCACCTTCACGGTCCTGGAGCTTCCAAGTCGGCTGAATTCGCCATCCTGGATCACGTGCAACAGCTTCGCCTGCAGGTCGAAGGGAAGGTCGCCGATCTCGTCCAGCAGGATGGTGCCCTTGTCGGCCAGTTCGAATCGGCCCAGTTGCTGGGCGCTGGCACCCGTGAACGCACCCTTCTCCCGCCCGAACAGCTCACTCTCGATGAGGCTGGCGGGAAGCGCGGTGCAATTGACCATTACAAGGGGGCGGTTCCTCCGCAGGCTCCGGCTGTGGATGGCGCGCGCAACCAGCCCCTTGCCCGTGCCCGTCTCCCCGAGCAGCAGTACCGTCGAGTCCTGTGGCGCCACGGCCTCGACTCGGAAGAACACATTCTCGAGGCAGCGGCTCTGCCCGATCACTTCCCCGAAGTGGTAGGTGTGATTGACCTCCTGGAAGGGGTAGGCGTCGGCAGCTTGGATACGGTCCTTCAGAGCCTGGATCTCGGCATTGGCCGTATGCAGCGCGTTTTCCGCCTGCCGGCGAAGGTGTTTCTCCTGGGCGAGCAGGGAGGGCTGCTCCCCGGCCAGCCTCCCCCAGGTGATGTCAGAGTGGATGCAGACGGCGCCGATGATCTTGCCCTTCACCAGGATGGGCGCCGCCGTCACCTTGAGTGTGAGTTCCTCCTTAGTTTCGGCATGGATGGCTAGCACAACTTCCGTCACCGACTCGCCCTTGAACGCCCGCGTGAGCGGGTGCTCCGCTTCCTGAAGGGGGAGCAGGTTCTTCGACCACCGCAGGAGGAAGCCCTCGCCCCGACGGCCGTAGCGCCTTCGCAGCTCATTGAGAGAGGAGGCCCCCAACATCCGCGCGGCGGCCTTGTTGCACCGCGAGATCCCCTCCCTAGTGAGGATGAGCACTGCGTTCGGCGTGGTGTCCAGGATCGCGTTCATCTCGGTACGCTTCAGGAGCAGCGCGGAAACATGCGCCGAGAAGTGCCTGCGCTTCATCATCTGGATCACGCCGGAACGTTGCCCTGGCCAGGTCCAACCGGGTGGGTGAACGACATAAGAGCCAGCCTGCGTAAGCATTAATGCCTCTACAAATCCGTTAATTACTTACCGGTCATCTTTAAGTGTAGGCCGTTCCCTCCCCTGGCAAACCCACGAATTCCACATTTTTGAATTGGCCCGATGGACGGCGGTCATGGCGGTCATGGCGGCCACGGCCCGATCCGTCGCATTTGACGGTTCTGCGCCCTGGCGCGGTGGCGGGCAGCCAGCGTTCGCATCAGGGTTGCGTCAAGCCTGCCTCAAACCCTGTCTTTCAAAACAGATGATGAATCGCAAGGAGCCCAGCATGTTTGGCACGGGACTTGAAATACGATGTGCGGATGCAATCGTAACTTCTTTTAAATCTTTTTTTGTTACACAACCCCTTACCAGATCGGATGTGCTGAATGCCTAACAAGAAGGCCATGTTGATCGACATCTCCCTCTGTGTGGGGTGCAACGCCTGCCAAGCAGCATGCAAGGAAGAGAATGGGCTCCCACCCCGGGAGGAGAAGAACCTCTCGCTGACGGCCTACACGGCGCTGAACAAGTACAACGACCTCTATGTGCGCCGCATGTGCCAACACTGCGACGTTCCCACCTGTGTTTCCGTATGCCCCGTGGGCGCCCTCACCAAGTCAAGCGCTGGGCCGGTGTCCTATGATGGCGAAAAATGCATCGGCTGCCGCTACTGCCTCCAGGCCTGTCCGTTTCATGTGCCCAAATACGAATGGAGCAGCACCAAGCCCTCCATCCGCAAGTGCAAGTTCTGTCCAGGCCGGATTGCCAAGGGCCTACCGACTGCCTGCGCAGAGGCCTGCCCCACCGGAGCGACGATTTTCGGCGACCGCGACACGCTGCTGGGCGAAGCCACCCGCAGGATCAACGCTGAGCCGGAGAAGTACGTCACCAGGATCTACGGCGACCTGGATGTCGGCGGCACCTCGATGCTCTTCCTGAGCCCGGTGCCCTTCGAGCAGTTGGGCTTCGATTCGCGGCTGGGGAAGATCCCCATGCCCATGTTGACCATGAGTGCCCTGTCCAAGGTCCCCAATGTGCTGTCCGTGGGCGGCGTCCTGCTGGCGGGCATCTGGTGGATCACCAATCGCCGCAGCGAGGTGCAGGCCCACGAATCCGCATTGAAGAACGGGAAGCTCCCGCAGCAGGAGGACGAAGCATGAAAGCCCTGAAACTGCCGCAGCTGACCGGATGGCGACCGATCGCCATCACCCTCATCCTGGCGGGTGCCCTCGCAGCCGTGGCGAGGTTCACCCTCGGCCTTGGCGCAACCACCAACCTGAGCGACGAGTTCCCGTGGGGGCTGTGGATCGGCTTCGACTTCCTGGGGATCGGCCTGGCCGCCTCCGGGTTCACCATCGTCGCCGCGGTCCACCTGTTTCATGCCGACGAGTACGAGCCCATTGTGCGGCCCGCCATCCTGACCGCCTTCATCGGTTACCTCCTGGTGGTCCTGGTGCTGATCATCGACCTTGGCCGGCCAGACCATTTCTGGCATCCCCTGGTGATGTGGAACCCGCACTCGGTCATGTGCGAGATCAGCTGGTGCCTGATGCTCTACACCACGGTGCTGTCGCTGGAGTTCGCCCCCATTATCCTCGAGAAATTCCACATCCATTCGCCCATCAAGTGGATCCACGCCGTCTCACTGCCCTTCATGATCTTCGGCGTACTTCTGTCGACCTTGCACCAGTCCTCGTTCGGTTCCCTCTACCTGATCGTCCCGAACCGTCTCCATGCGCTCTGGTACACGCCCCTCCTTCCGGTCCTGTTCTTCATTTCCTGCATCGCCTCCGGTCTGTCGATGATCGTCCTGGAGCTTCTCATCTTCTCCAGAGACGGGCGCCCCTTCCTTCCCACACGGCTGAGGGCCAACCTGGCAAAGGCCATCGCCCTGACCCTGGCGGTCTATTTCGTGGTGCGGATCCAGGACCTGCTGTCCAGGGGGGGCTTCCGGGACATGACCACCCTGACCTACTACAGCGTGGCGTTCTGGGCAGAGCTGCTCATCGGGTTCGTGATCCCCTTCGCCTTGCTGCTTTTCGAGAAGTTGCGCACGTCGCCGGCCGGCCTGTATTCCGCAACCCTGATGGTGGTTCTAGGCTTTGCCTTCAACCGGATGAACACCGCCATCACGGGGCTGGAGCAGTACCCGAGCCAGACCTATTTCCCGTCGATCATCGAGATCTTCATCATGCTCGGTGTCACGGCCTGCGGGTTCTGCGCGTTCTCATTCATCGCGGAATACCTGCCCATCTTCCGAGTGGAGGAAACAGGCACCAGTCCCCACCACGAGGCCCTGAGCGGCGAACAAGAACCGCTGGTCGAGTCTCCCGAATGCGAAGAGCTGCGTCCTTCGCAGGTCGGCCCCATCTCCCACGCACCGCTCCACGGAGGTTGACATGTTCGATCTTGCCAACTGGCAGAACCCCGAAACGCTCATGTTGAACATCACAAACGGCATCCTTGGCCTCGCCACCATCGTGCTGGTGGTCTGGATTGGGGGCTCGGCCATCTACGAGCACCTCGCCATCGCCCACAAGACGAACACCAAGCACTGACCCAGGGAGCCGTCATGACCGTCCTGCTCGTCATGTTCCTGTTCCTCGCCTTCGTCGGGACGGACCACGTTGTCCGCCTGGCCTCCAGGCGTGCTGCCGCGAGGCGGGCAGCCCCTAGGCCTGCGGGCCCGCCCCGGGTCGTCTCCCCCGGCTATGCCGAATTGGCCAAGCGGGCCGCCCATTGAGTGCTGACAACCCCGTATCCAACAGCCCCGTGGTGGCCTCCTAGTGCACTAAAGGTCACAGCTCCAGAAGCGCCTCTCTGGAGGGCGGCTTCTGCCGCAGCTGCACCAGGGCCACGGCGGCCAGGATGACGGTCATGCCGAGGATCTCGCGGAGGCCGAAGGCCTCCCGCAGGACGAGGCTGCCGAGTAGGACTGCGACCAGCGGGTTCAGATAGGCGTAGGTGCCCATCTTGGCAGGGGGCCAAGCCTTGGCCAGGTAGATGTAGGCGGAGAAGGCCAGCAGGGAGCCGAAGAGGGCCAGGTAGCCCACGGCCCAGAGCGCCTTGGATGTGACCGGCCCCCGCAGGAAGCCCCCCGACAGCGGTGCCACGGCCAGACCGATGACAGCGGCGGTGAGCATCTGGATGCCCACGTTGGTCATCAGCCCGCCGCCGTGGACGAAGTGCTTGCCGTGCAGGGTGCCCCAGGCCCAGATGAGGGGCGCCGCCACCATGGCCACCAGCCCACCGGGATGGATGCGCAGGCCACCGCTGGGCCACACCAGCACGGCCACGCCCGCGATGCCCAGGGCGATGCCGGCCCAGCCCTTGGGACCGAGGGGCTCCTTCGCGATCGAGAACACCGCCAGCCACAGCGGTACCAGGGCGGCCAGCACGGCCACGAGGCCCGTGGAGACGTGTAGCTCGGCGTAGGACACCAGGGCGTTGGAGCCGCCCAGCAGCAGGGCGCCCACCACCATGAGGTGGAACACCTCGCGCCAGGGCGGCCAAGCTTCCCGGCGCATCCGCCCCAGGCCCAGCGCCAGCACCGCCGCCACGGAGAAGCGCGCGGCCACCATGCCGTAGGGCGTGAAGGAGGCGAGCCCCAGGGCGATGGCGAAGTAGGTGGACCCCCACACCACGGCCACAGTGAGGTAGGCCAGCCAGGCGAGCATCAGCGCGGCGCCATGCCGTACTGCCGCTCCACGCGGCAGACCCGCAGCTGGAATTCCGCGTACCAGCGGTCCCAGCCCAGACGCTGGGCCACGGCGTGGTCGGCCTGGGCTTTCCACGCTGTGACGGAGGCCTCGTCCTCCCAGTAGGACACGGTGATGCCGAAGCCCTCCGCGTCCCGGGCGCTCTCCACGCCCAAGAAACCCGGTTGCTCCCGCGCCAGCTCCACCATGCGCTCGGCCATGGCCCCGTAGCCCTGATCCCCATCGGTGCGCTGGCTGCTGAAGATCACGGCGAGGTAGGGCGGTTCCGGCGTGGCTGCGATCACTTCTTGACCTTCTTCACCGCGCCTTCGATGGGGAAGGGACTCGGGCCGGCCTTCTCCCAGTGGGTCTCCAGCACCATGGTGGTGCGGGTGGTGACCATGAGCCCCAACACGCGGATGCGCCGGAGCCGCTCGGCGATGCCGGCGGGCGTGTCCGCCACGATCTTCAGCAGCAGGGCATCATCGCCGGCGATGGTGTGGGCCTCCAGGATGTCCGGTTCCTCCTCCAGGGCCTTGATGAAGCGCTGCTCGATGGCCTCGTTGTTGTCCTTGTAGCGCACAGCCACGAAGGCCACCGTGGGCTTGTTCACGGCGGCGGGCGAAACCCGGGCCGCGTAGCCGCCCAGCACCCCATCCGCCTCCAGGCGCTTCACCCGGTCGATAACCGTGGGCCGGCTCACGCCCAGGCGCTCGGCCAGCTCGGCGTGGCTCATGCGGCCGTCCTTCTGGAGCAGGGCCACCAGGCGGCGGTTCAGGTCGTCTTCCATCAGCAGCTTCGCCATGAGGGGCTCCGGACAAGAGAGGGCAGGATTCAGATGGACATTATGACAGTGGTTTCAACAGGAAGGATGACAACCCGTCAATGCGCCCCGAGGCGCTAAACTGGGGCAGAGGTAGCCATGGACTTCACCCGACCCTTCACCGACCAGAGCTTCTTCCTCATCGCGGGGCCCTGCGTCATCGAGAGCCGGGACCACGCCCACCTCATGGCCGGTGCCCTCCGGGACCTAGCCGAGGCTCGGGGCATCCCCTTCATCTACAAATCCAGCTTCGACAAGGCCAACCGCACCAGCGCCAGCAGCCACCGCGGGCCGGGCATGGCGGGTGGCCTGGACATCCTCGCCGAGGTTCGCAGCCGCTACGGCGTGCCGGTGCTGACGGACGTGCATGAGAGTGACCAGTGCGCCCCGGCGGCCGAGGCCGTGGACGTGCTCCAGATCCCCGCCTTCCTCTGCCGCCAGACGGATCTCCTCGTGGCCGCCGCCGGCACGGGCCGCACCGTGAACCTGAAGAAGGGCCAGTTCCTGGCCCCCTGGGACCTGAAGCACGGCGTGGAAAAGCTGCAGTCCGTCCCCTGCCACGGGCCCGTGTGGGTCACCGAGCGGGGTACCACCTTCGGCTACGGCAACCTGGCCGTGGACTTCCAGAGCTTCCCCCACCTGCGCAAGACCGGCTGCCCGGTCATCTTCGACGCAACCCACAGCGTGCAGAAGCCAGGCGCCCTGGGGAACGCCACCGGCGGAGCCCGCGAGATGATCCCCACTCTGGCGCGGGCGGCGGCCACCTGCGTGGACGGCTTCTTCTTCGAGGTGCACGACCGCCCAGAGAAGGCCCACAGCGATGGCCCCAACGCCATGCACCTGGACCGCTTCGGGGACCTGCTCGATCAACTGCTGGTGCTCTGGCGCGCGGGCCGAGTCGCAGCCCTGCAGGATCCCGCCGGCAAGTAGGGAGGGCGGCATGACCGAGGTCCTGAAGGCAGGGCGGGGCCTGGAGTTGCGCCCGCTCAACCTGCGCGACGCGAGAGTCCTCTTCGCCCTGGTGGAGGCCAACCGGCCCCGCCTGGCCCGCTGGTTGCCCTGGCCGGCAAGCAACCATAGCGTGCAGGATTCCCGGGCCTACATCCTTCGCGTGCGGGCCCAGGCGCGATCAGGACTGGCGCAGTCCTTCGGCCTCTGGTGGAAGGATCAGCTCGTTGGCATCGCCGGTTTCGTCTGGATCGACGCCGCCAACCGCCGTGCCGCCATCGGCTACTGGCTGGCCCAGGAGGCCGAGGGCCACGGCCTGATGACCGCCGCCGTGAAGGCGCTGCTCCGCCATGGCTTCCGGACCCTGCAGCTCAATCGCATCGAGATCCGGGCCGGGGTCCGCAACCACCGCAGCCGCGCCGTTCCCCGCCGGCTGGGGTTCCGTCATGAGGGCACCCTGCGACAAGTGGAGCGGCTGGGTGACCGCTTCGTAGATCATGCGGTGTACAGCCTCCTGGCTCCGGAGTGGAAGGGCCGCTAAACCCCGTCAAGGCCCGTTCGGTAGCCTCACCATGCGCCGACTTCTCCCCCTCCTCCTGCTCTCCACCGTGCCCCTCGCCGCCCAGTCCACGCTGGTCTCGGTGATCCGCCAGCCACGGGCCACAGCCGCCGAGTTCACCGTGCCCATCACCGAGCTGCAGGTGAAGGACCGCGGCGACTTCGCCCACCTCCACCTGGGCATCGGCCTGGGCGTTCGGCACTGGGACGATGGTGACAATGCCTTGCGCTTTGTGGCGGACGCCAGTGCCACCGCCAACGAGTTGTTCCTTGGCCTAGGCGCCATCGTCGAGGTCCCCCAAGGCGAAGGCGCCTTCCTGGGTCCCCGGCTCCGGGTCGGCTGGGCCTTCCATCCCCAGTGGGTTCTCAGCCTGGAGGGCGAGCACCTGGAGCGGCCCTTCGCCAGCGGACTCACGCCCAGGCGCCGCAGCAGCTTGGCGGTGGTGACGACGTTCAGGTTCTAGGGAGGGCGCCTACTCCAGCCCCGCCGCATAGGTCAGGTTCAGCAGGGCCATGGCCCGGGTCACCTTGCCCACGCTGTTCTTGGTGGTATCCGTGTAGTGGATGCCCCGGCGGACCAGGGCCTCGTAGTCGAAGTTGCCCTCGCCGCTCAGGTCGAAGCAGAGAGCGCCGTCCTTGATCCAGTCGGTGTTGATCTGGTAGCCCGAGGCCGGCACAGCGCTGACGATGACGTCGGCCATGCGGATGAAGCCCTCCAGGTGGGCTTGGTTGGTGTTCGCGTGGCAGAGGATGGGCGTGGCCTTCAGGTTCGCCACCATGGCCGTGAGGGGCCGTCCGATGCGCAGGCTGTCGTTGATGACCAGGACCGTCTTCCCGGTCAGCCAGGCCTCGCCGAAACCACGCTTGAGGGTCTTCACGATGGCCCTGGCCGTGCAGGGCGTCATGCAGCGATGCTGAGTGCCATCGTCCATGCGCTTCCGGTACTTGTTCAGGAAGCCGATGTTGATGGCGTGGAGCCCCTCGATGTCCTTGCCGGGGTCCACCAGATCCATGACCTCGTCGTCCTTGATCTCCTGGTAGCGCAGGGGGTAGAAGATGAACACACCATGGGTCTTCTCATCCTGGTTGAGGCGGGCCACCAGCTTCACCAGCTGCATGCCGTTTTCCACGCGCAGGTCCGAGGCGTTGATGCCCAGGTCCTCGCAGTCCTTCATGAGCCAGCGCTGATAGGTGAGGCTGCCGGTGTCCCCGCTGCCGAGGACAATGGCCAAACCGGGGGAGAAGCCAAGCTTCTTCACGTTGGAGCGCACTAGGTCGAAGTAGTGGCGGGCGGTTTCCTGGCAGTCGAGCTTTCCCGTCAGGGTGGTGGGCATGCGGCACCTCAAGCTGTAGTTTAGCGAATCCTACCGCCCTCCCACGCCCGGCGCCCTCCTATGCTGATTCCATGAGCCTTCCCAAGCCCAAGCACGAGGATCTGCAGCGGCGGTTCCGGGCCGCCTACCCCGACGCCCGCTGCGCCCTGGACCACGCGGACCCCTTCCAGCTCGTGGTGGCCACCATCCTCAGCGCCCAGTGCACGGACGCCCGGGTGAACCTCACCACGCCGGCCCTCTTCGCCCGGTTCCCCGATGCCGCCAGCCTAGCTGGGGCCCGCCTAGAGGAGCTGGAGAGTCTCATCCGCTCCACCGGCTTCTACCACAACAAGGCCCGGAACCTCATCGGCCTCGGCCAGGCCCTCGTGGCGCGGCACGGCGGCGTGGTGCCTTCGGATCCGGCGGCCCTGGGCGCCCTGCCCGGCGTGGGCCAGAAGACCGCCAACGTGGTGCTGGCCAACGCCTTCGGCGTGCCCGCCCTGGCCGTGGACACCCACATTTTCCGGGTGGCACGGCGGTTGGGGCTGTCCAAGGCCACCACGCCAGAGAAGGTGGAGGCGGACCTCTGCCGCCGCTTCCCGCGGGAGGACTGGATCGAGCTGCACCACCAGCTCATCTTCCATGGCCGCCGGGTCTGCGATGCCCGCCGCCCCGACTGCGGGGCCTGCACCCTGCTGGACCTCTGCCCCACGGGCCTGGGCAAGGTGAAGGATCCGCACCTGGGGGTGAAGCTCCAGGCTTCGGTTCCCGGCCTACCGGCCAGCGCCGTCGCTCCCCCACCCCCATCTACCCGCAGCTCCCTGCGCATCGTGAGCCTGGTGCCATCGGTCACCGAACTCCTGGTGCAGTGGGGCCTGGCTGCGCAGCTCGTAGGCCGGACCCGCTACTGCATCGAGCCGCGGTGGATCCGCAACTCCGTGCCCACGGTCGGCGGCACCAAGGACCCGGACCTGAACCGTATCCGCGATCTGGCGCCGGACCTGGTGATCCTCGAGCACGATGAGAACCCCAAGTCGGTGGCCGAGGCCCTGACAGCCCTGGGCATTACCTGGCTGGCCCTCGAGATCCGCAGCGTGAAGGACTGCGCTGCGGCGTTCCGCCTGCTCGGAGAGAGCCTGGGTGTGCCGGAGGCCGCCGAGCTCCACGCGACGGCCCTGGAGACCGCCCTGAAGGGTCGCCGCCGGAAGGGCCCCTGCACCCTGGCCCTGATCTGGAGGGAGCCCTGGATGAGCGCCGGACCGGACACCTACGTGGGCGACCTCCTGCGCCAGGGCGGCCTTACACCCATCGGCCCCGACCGGTATCCGGTGCTAACCGAACAGGACCTGCAGGACCTCGCGCCCCAGATCGTCCTGCTGCCCAGCGAGCCCTACCCCTTCAACCGCCGGCACCAGGCCGAGCTGCAGAAGCGCCTACCCAACGCCAAGGTGCGGCTCGTGGATGGCCGGGCCCTCACCTGGTATCTGAGCCGGACCGAGGCTGGCCTGGAGCTGGTGAGGTCGCTCTAGATCTCTCACGCAGGATGTAGCGGAAGGTCATGTCGAAGGTCGCGTCCACCTTCTGGCCCCGGAAGATCCCGCGGCCGAACCGCCACCGCTTCACGGCCCGCATCGTCTCAGCCTGGAGGGCATCGGGCCCCTCCTGCAACTCGGTGCGGATGGGGATGCCCTTCTCGTTGATGGTGACCCGTACCACCACGTCACCCTGGATCCTCCCCCACTCGGCCAGCAGGGGATAGGAGGGGATCTCTTCGTGGATCACCTCCAGATCGCGCAGATCCAACTCGGGGTTCAGGCCCGGAACGGCACGGAACATGGCACGGCCCGACCCCTTGAGAATGCCCCGCCCATCCCCGCGACCCAAGCCGGTTCCCTGTCCCACCCCAGCCGGCATGGCGGAACTGGGTTCCACCGGCATGGGGACGGCCTGCGGCGGCTCCGGCAGGTCGCGTGAGCGGTCCTCCATCGGCATGATCTGGTCGGGGGCGGTCGGATCCGGGCTGAGGGTGAGCGCACGGACCGCCTGTTCCTGGGAGGAGGCACCGCCCTGGATCGACGGGCCCAGGCTCAGCGGCGCCTGGGCCGAAGGTTCCTCGAAAAGGAGTGTCATCGTCTGCCGCGGGACCTCCTGGATCGGCCCGACCCCCACCGGCCGGATCCAGGGCCAGGCCAGCAGCAGCAGGCCTGCGTAGACATTCAGGGTCACCAGGGCGCTGAGCCGCCGGGCCCTCGGAGGCGCAGCTTGGAAGATGGCCGCAGGCTGAAGGGTGGGGGGAAGGTCCGGAACGCCGCCCGCCTGGGCGGGAGCATCGCACACCAGGGTGGGGGGGACAGGACGGGTTGCCAAACGAGACACAGGTGATTCCCAGGGTATTGGATTTCCAAAGGATAGACTCTCCAGTGCCAAAGTCGGAGAAGGCTGGTCACTGCCGTCTGAACTCGCTAGGCTTTGGGGGTCCATTTCCATCCAAGAGGTCGACGATGCCACGACGCCTGATCCCCAGCCTGATCCTGGCCGTGTCCGGCCCAGCCCTGACCGCCCAGGGCATCTTCACCAATGCCAACAGCCCTAGCGACAGCATCTGTCCACGGGTGATGCAGGACAAGACCGAACTGAACTACAAGAGCCAGTACGGTCGCAATTCGGCGGACGCCTCCCATACCCTCTACACCCAGAAGGGGAACTGGATCTTCCCCCCGGCCGAACGCAAGGATGTCTCCGCCTTCGCAGCCTATGACGAGAAGGCCAAGGGCACCTCCATCTCAAGCCTGAAGGGCAAGGTGGTGCTCGTGGGCCTCTGGAGCAAGAACTGCGAGCCTTCGGCCAAGATGCTCATGGAATTCGCTGCCCTCTATCCCAAGCGGGCCCAGTTCGGGTTCGACATTCTGGCCATCAACTTCGACGAGAACCAGCAGGACGGAGGCGGCATCGAGGGTGGCTGGCGGGCCATCAACAAATTCATGAACCGGAACCGCCAGTTCTTCGAAGTCAGCAAGATGCCGGTGTTCACGCCCGGCCTCGGCAAGGAGGGGCCCTCCAACTTCATGGACATGGTTTACTCCGTTCCGGTGCTGTTCGTCGTGGACCGGCAGGGAAAGCTCGCTGAGCTTCACATCGGCTACAAGGATGGCTATGTGGGTGAGGCCATTCAGCGGGCCCTGCGGGAGCGCCCCCAACCGGTGACCGCCCCACCCGCACCGGTGCCTGCGCCCGAGGCGGCCAAGCCCGCCCAGCAGTAGCCTCAGCTCCCGATGTATCCTGTTTCCTGAGGCCCCGGCGCCTCCTGGAGGACGCATGCCCCTGCCCCTGATCTTCCTGATGACGGCCCTGCCCGCGCTGCAGGCCCCCGCCCCGGCTAGCGAGGCCCAGGCCATCCTGGATGCGGCCCGCGCCAAGGCCAAGTCGGTGATGGAAGCCCGCAGCGCCCACATCCAGGCGGGGAAGAACACCAAGGACTTCCGCGGTGACTGCACGAAGGAACTGGCAGACCTGGAGGCCCGGCTCGCCACGGAGAAGCGCCCCGAGGTGCGCCAGGCCCTGTTGGTGAGCAAGCTCTACCACCTGCAACTGGCCAAGCAGGATCGGACACCCGCCTTCATCGACCAGGTCCGGAAGGAGGTTCCGGCCACGGCCACCGTCTGGAGCCTGGAGACCGCCCTCGTCCTCGAACTGGCCGACGAGAATGCGAATGGCTGGGGGCCCTATGTGACCGAGGCCCGCGCGAAGCATCCGGACCCCGCCATCCGCCGCCACCTGCTCTTCGAGTTCTTCTGGGACCGCCTCGATGCGAAGGACGAAGCCGCCTGGAGGTCTGCCTACGACATCCTCCAGTCCGAGTTCGGTGACACCCGGCAGGCCAAGCAGGCCAAGGAGCTCCTCGAGGCCGAGCAGAAAACCGCCATCGGCCGGCCCGCGCCCACCTTCAGCCTGAAGGCCCTCGGCGACGCCAAGACCACCTACACCCTGGACAGCTTCAAGGGCCGCTACCTGCTGGTGGACTTCTGGGCCACCTGGTGCGGCCCCTGCCGGGTGGAGATGCCCTCCCTGCACGCGGCCTGGGCCAAGTTCAAGGCCAAGCCCTTCGACATCCTCTCCCTCTCCTTCGACCGCAAGCTCGAGCACATCGCGCCCTTCCGGACTCAGACCGCCACGCCCATGCCCTGGAAGCACGCCTTCATCGAGAACGGCTTCCAGAACCCCATCAGCGACGCCTACGGCGTGAAGGGCATCCCCAAGCCCCTGCTCATCGGGCCCGATGGCAAGATCGTCGCCAGCGGTGGCGACCTGCGCGGCGCCAACCTGGAGAAGACGCTGGAGAAGTTCCTGGGGAAATAATTCTCCGCTGTATTAGCTGCGCTAATTCAGTTGGTAAGGGGGCCCGCGCCTGCGGGCCCCCTTCATTTGCCTTCGAGCCAGGCCTTCATCCTCTCGGGCTTCTCGAAGCCCAGGAGGCGACGTAGCTCGCGACCCTCGGCATCCAGCAGGATCACCGTCGGGTAGCTGCGGATCTGCAGCTTCGCCGCCAGGTCCTTGCGCTTGGCGTCGGTGTCGATGCGGACGGCCACAGCATTCTGGGCGATCCACTGCCTCACGCCCGCATCGGGCCAGGTCTTCTCGTCCAGTTCCTTGCACTGGGCACACCACTCCGCGTAGATATCCACCAACACGAGCTTCCGGTCGGCCTTGGCCTTCACCAGCGCCCCTTCCAGATCCTGCTCCAGCCAGCCGGCGTGTGCCTCCTTCACAGCCGCAGGCGCGCCGCCCCGGGGCAGCAGATCCACCTGGAGGAAGTCCTCCACCGCGCGCACCGCGAGCAGAACGCCGAGGGCCAGCATGAGGACCGCCAGCCCCTTGCGGAATTGTCCGACGAGGTCATCCGCCGCTTCGAAGAGGCCGAGGACCGCCGCACCCGCCAGCATCACGATGGTCCAGAGGGTGAAGTTGCCCCAGGCCGGCACGAGGAGGCGCACGTTCCAGGCCGCGAAGCCCAGCACCAGCAGGCCCATGATCTGCTTGAAGCGCGTGAGCCACTCCCCGCTCTTGGGCAGCCCCGCGGAGAAAGTGCCCACGGCCATGAACAAGACGCCCATGCCGAGGGAGAACACGAAGAGCTGGAGGCCGCCGAGGAAGACCTCGCCCCGCTGCGCGATGCCGATGAGGACGGTGCCGATCACGGGGCCCACGCAGGGCGCCGACAGGGGGCCCAGGACCATGCCCATGAGGAAGGCGCCGCCAAGCCCCTTGCGAGAGCCGTCGCCTTGCAGCTTCATCGCCAGGCTGGGCGGCAGGGAGATCTCGAAGGCGCCGAAGAGGGACAAGGCGAAGGCGGCGAAGATGAGGGATACGGGAATCAGGAAGGCGGGCTTCTGGGCGAAGGCCCCGAAGGCGGCCCCGCTCTTGGCGGCCAGCACGCCGAGCGTCGTGTAGGTCACGGCCATGCCCAGTACGAGGGCCAGGGACAGCATGAAGCCCCGGGCCTTGCCGCTGCCCTTGGCTCCGACGATGGCCATGGTGATGGGGATCATCGGATAGACGCAGGGCGTCAGCGAGGCCCCCATGCCGAAGAAGAAGACGATGGCCAGGGACAGGAGCAGCCCAGCGCGGGCTGGCGCGGCCGGGACCTCAGGCTGGGAAGTCGCCACGGCGGCGGGCACCACAGAAGCTTCAGGCCTTGGCCCATCCAGGGCCTTGTCCAACGGCGAGGGCGCAGGCTTTGCCGTTGGCGCCGACACGGGAATCTCCCCCGCCCTTACCTCCAGCGGCCGGGTGGTCGGTGGGAAGCAGACGCCACCCTCGCCCTCGGTACAGGGCTGGTAGGTCACCTGCAGCGTGACGGTGCCAGACAGGCCCTCTCCGCTCACGGGCACCTTCACGGTGCCGTGCCAGATGCCGTCGCCGACCTCGTCCTTCGCGGTGGTGGGGGGCAGCATGCCCATCTTCAGCATGCCGGGGCCGGCCTTCTTCGTGACTTCCATGAAGGAGGCCTTCAGGTGCGAGCCCGCCGGCGCGGAGACCACCACAGCGCCCTTCTCGAAGCGTAGGCCCACATCCTTGATGGGGTCGAAGCCGGGATCCGCCCGCTGGGCCAGGGCTGGCAGGGCCAGGCAGAGGCTCAGTAGGATCGGTGTCGACAGGTGCATGGGGGCTCCAGACCAGAATCCACCATGGTAGCGCCCCGGACGTTCCTCCCCGGTGGCAGGTCCCGGTAGCCTGTAGTCATGCCGCTGCCCTTCGCCTATCCCTGGTATGTCCCCCTCGTCGCCCGCCTGAAGGCCCACCTGGCTGCCGAGCCCGCCCCCCGGGACGCGGCCCATGATCTGGGCCACATCCTCCGCACGGCCACCCTGGCCCAGACCCTGGCCCAGGCGGAGGGCGCCGATCAGGAAATCTGCCTGGCGGCGGCCCTGCTCCACGACCTGGTCTACCGCCCCAAGAACCACCCGGAGTCCTCCAAGACGGCCCAGATGGCCGCCGAGCTGGTGCCCGTCTGGTGCCGCGAGACCCCGGGCCTGGAGGACAAGGCGGAGGCCGTGGCCTCGGCGGTGGCCAGCCACAGCTGGAGCGGCGGCGTCAGGCCCCTCAGCTTGGAGGCCGCGGTGGTGCAGGATGCGGACCGGTTGGAGGCCCTGGGAGCCATCGGCGTGGCCCGGGTCTTCGCCACGGGGGGCAGCTTCAACGCGGGCCTCTGGCACCCCCTGGACCCCTTCGCCCGGAACCGGGACCTGAACGACAAGGCCTGGACCCTGGATCACTTTGAGAAGAAGCTCCTGAAGCTCCCCGGGCTCATGAAGACCGCGACCGGGCGCCGCCTGGCGGAGCCCCGCCTGCGCACCATGGAGGCCTATTTGCAGGCCCTGCGGATCGAGATCGATGTGGAGTTCCGGGGAAATTAGGAACCGGGACGGAATGGATATACTTCTCCATGTCCTTCACCCTCTCCCTCCGGCGCCCATTCGTGGCCGACCATTTCCACGACCTGCCGGGCTTCCAGGAGGATCGGCATGGGCACAACTGGGAGGTGGAGGCGGCCGTGGAGCTGGCCCGGGAGGCCGATGAGCCGGCCTTCGCCGCAGCCCTGGAGGCCTGGGTGCGCGGCGTGGACTACCGCCTGCTGAATGAGCTGCCCGCCCTGGCCGGCCGCAACCCCACGGCGGAGGCCCTGGCGGAGTGGGCCCTACGGGAACTGCAGGCCTCGGCCCTCCAGCCCCAGTGGGTGAAGATCCGGGAGAAGGCCAACTACTGGGCCCTCTGCCGCGTCGGTGGGGACCGATGAGGACACGTTTTGGGGCGGTTCTGCTGTTGGTCCTGGCGGCCTGTGGCCGCTCCGACCGGTCCGGGCAGGTCGCGCCGCCGACGATGACAGCCCAGTCGCCCTCCGTGGGCGAGTGGACCTGGCACCCCATCGGCGGCCTAGCCGTGGTGGAGGGCGAAGTCTCCGAGCCCACCAACTTGGTCCTGGAGGGACCCTCCATCCGGGAACGGCGCTATGCCGAGATCGGCCCGGTGCGGTGGGAGTTCTTCCGTCCACCCGATGGCGAGACGGCCATCCTGCGGACGGCCGAGGGGAGGGAGTTGGCCCGCTTCACCTTCTCCCTGGCGCCCCGCCCCCGGCCCGTCCCCGCGGCCCCGCGCCTGGCCCGTAGGCCGGAGCGGCAGGCTGCTGAACCTGTTCCCGCTCCCGCTCCGGCCCCACCTGCTCCCAAGGCCCGCGCAGAGGCCCGGCTGCGACCCCTGCCCGTGCCGCCGATTCCGGACCGCCAGGGCCGCGACCTGCCCAGCGCCTCGGAGGCCCCAAGCGGGCCGCGCCCCCGGGCCTCGCTCTTTACGCCGATCACCGTGGAGCCTGTGACACCCCGGGTAGCCCCAGCGCCGCCCAGGGCGGCCATCCCGGCACCAGCACCCGCCACCACCGTCGCCCCGGTCAAGATCCCCGCGGGTGCCAGCACCGCCTGGCCCGGAGTGGGCGAGGCGCTGAACCTCACTCGGGGCCCCGGGGGGCAGAAGCGCATACTGCTCAGCTTCGACGGCGGGTCCAGCGCCGAAGTGGCCACCGAGGTGCTCGACCTGCTCAAGGCCCGCGGCGTGCGCACCACCCTCTTCCTCACGGGGGCCTTCATCCGGCGGTATCCCTCGCTGGTGAAGCGCATGGCCGCCGAGGGCCACGAACTGGGCAACCACACCATGAACCACCCGCACTTCGCCCCGGGCATGAAGCGAGATCCCAAGTGGACCCGCGAGCGCGTGCAGGCCGAGCTGCTGGGGGCGGACGCGGCCCTGGTGAGCCTGCTCGGCCGCCCCATGGATCCGTACTGGCGCGCCCCCTACGGCGAGCACACGGCGGAGATCCGCCGCTGGGCCGAGGAACTGGGCTACCGCCACGTGGGCTGGAGCGAGGGGGCCGACACCCTCGACTGGGCCACGCCCAAGGAGCGCAAGCTCTACCGCAGCGGCGAGGCCATCGTGGCGCGCCTCCAACAGCGCCTGGGTCGCGACGGCGAAGGCCTCATCGTCCTCATGCACCTGGGCTCGGGCCGCGAGGAGGGTGACCGTCCTACGGATGGCCTCGGCGCCTTCATGGACCGGGCGCGCAAGGAAGGCTGGACCTTTGTGACCGCGGGCACCATCCTGCGCGACCTCGGCAAGCCAGCCTGGGACCCCCAGCATCGTCTCGCCCTGCTGAATGGAGCCCCCGCGCAGGCCCGCTGAATCCGCGGCCGGTGGGCTACACTGGGTTTCATTTCTGGGAGTCGCGTTGCAGGGTATCGGCCGCTGGATGCTGAGGGCGAGCTTGGGTTTCACGGCCCTGGTGCTGCTGCTCTCCCTGGCCAGCTACCACCCCCTGGATCCCCATCCCTTCACGCAGGGGGCGGCCGTGGCCGCGGTGCAGAACCTGTGCGGCACCGTCGGCGCGACCATGGCGGGACTCTTGCAGACCCTCATGGGCATCGGCGCCTGGATCGTGCCGCCCTACCTGATCTGGGAAGCCTGGCCCCGGGACGGCCGCCACTGGCCCGGACGCCTGGCTTGGCTGGGTCTGGCCCTGTCGTTCTGGACCGCCCTCGGCGCCCTCGGCAATCGCGCCTGGACCGGCCTGCCCGAAGGCGGCACCCTCCAACTCCGCTGGGGCGGCTGGCTGGGCAGCGCCCTCTGGCCCGTGGAGCGGCGCTTCCTGGGGCCCGTCGGCCTGCCGTTGCTGCTGCTCATCGTGGTCACCATCTGCTCTCTGGTGCTGGCACCCTCCCTGACCCGCGCCATGGGGCGCCTCCTGACGCGCTGGTTCGGGGAGAAGGCCTGGCCCTGGGTGAAGCCCATGCCCGCCAAGGGGTTCCAAGGGTTTCTCAGCATGGTGAGGCGCCCCTTCCTGCGGAGCCGCAACCTGGATCAGCCTGACATCGACGCTGGCGACGCGGCCGAGTTGCAAGCCCTGGCCCAGCGCCAGCAGGCCCTCGAGGATCAGCGGGAGTCCCTGCTGCGGGCAGAGCTGGAGACGGCCGAGGCGAAGCGCAAGCAGCCGCTGATCCGCGCGGAGGACCTGCTGCCCCCCATCCAGTCCATGAATCTGGACGCGGCCTCGACGGTGCTTGAAGCGCAGACTCTTCCCGTGGCTGGTCCGGTGGCCACCGGCGCCGAACCCACCGCCGCGTTCCGCACGAAGCTCCTGGCCGCCGCGCCGCCGCCACCCAAGCCCAGGCCCACCGTTGCCAAGGCGCAGGTCATGAAGGATCGCTTCGGCCGGGAGATCGTACAGCCCCCCCTGCCCCTCACCGAGCCCACCCCGTCGAGGCCCCTGCCGCCGCTGCCGCAGGAACCCGCCCAGCCCTCCCTCGCCGAGCGGGAGACCCTGCCGCCCCGACGCCTTTTCGATCCGCCGGGCCAGCACGCCAAGATCGATGTCGGCACCCTGGAAGTGATCAAGGAGAAGATTGGACAGAAGCTGTCCGAATTCAAGATCAAGGGCCTGGTGACCGGCATGCAGCCCGGCCCCGTGGTCACGGTCTTCGAGTTCCAGCCAGACGCTGGCATCCCGCTGTCGCGCATTCTGGGCATGGAGGAGGACCTGGCTCTGGCCCTGCAGGCCGAGGCCGTGCGCATGGACCGCATCCCCGGCAAGAACCTGGTGGGCATCGAGGTGCCCAACCCCAAGCGGGAGATCATCACCTTCCGTGAAGTCATCGACAGCCCCGCCTTCCGGGACGCGGGGGGCATGCTGCACCTGGCGCTCGGCAAGGACATCGCGGGTCGGCCCATTGTGGCGGACTTGAACAAGATGCCCCACCTCCTCATCGGCGGCAGCACCGGCAGCGGCAAGAGTGTGGGCGTGAACGCCATGATCTGCTCGGTCCTTGTGCGCGCCATGCCCGACGAGGTGAAGCTGATCCTCGTCGATCCCAAGATGGTGGAACTGGGCGTCTACGAGGACATCCCACACCTATGGGCGCCGGTGGTGACCGACATGAAGGAGGCCGGCCGCGTCCTCAAGTGGGTGGTGGCCCAGATGGAAGACCGCTACCGTCGTCTGGCCCTGCTCAGCGTGCGCGACCTGAAGGGCTTCAACGCCAAGATCGCCGAGGCCGGCGGCATGCTGGACCTGACGGACCGCACGCCCAACCCGCGCTGGCCGGACCGCCCGGCGGTTCTGGAGCACCTGCCCTACGTGCTGGTGGTCATCGACGAGCTCGCGGACCTGATGATGGTGGCACGCAGCGAGGTGGAGGACAGCATCGCGCGCATCGCCCAGAAGGCCCGGGCCGTTGGCATCCACCTCATCCTGGCCACGCAGCGGCCCTCCGTGGATGTGGTCACGGGTGTCATCAAGGCCAACCTGCCGAGCCGCCTCAGCTATCGCGTGCGCACCAAGATCGACAGCCGCACCATCCTGGACTGCAGCGGCGGCGAGCAGCTGCTGGGTGCGGGTGACGCCCTCTATCTGCCCAACGGCGCCAGCCATCCCAAGCGCATCCATGCCCCCTTCCTTAGCGAGGACGAGACCCTGCGCCTGGTCACCTGGCTGCGCGAGCGGGGCCGCCCCGACTACAACCAGGCCCTCATCAGCGCCATGGAGACCGAGGAGGAGACCGCCCTCTTCGACGAGACGGAGATGAACGGCGTCGACGACATCTACGCCCGGGCCCTCGCCGTGGTACGCCGGGAGCGGAAGGCCAGCACCAGCCTGCTCCAGCGGAAGCTGAACCTGGGCTACGGCCGGGCGGCCCGCCTCATCGACCGCATGGAGGAAGAGGGCATCGTGGGCCCTGATCGCGGCGCCGGCAAGCCCCGTGAGGTCCTGGTCGAGGCCGAGTAGGGCCAGCTCAGTCCGCCGCCTCCGGCACGGCCCGCTTCGCCCGCCAGCGGCTGCGCTGGGAAGGATCTGCGAGGCCCTGGGCGTGGCAGGTTCGGCATGCCTCCAGGTGGGCGTCCTGGCCCCGCCAGTAGACGCGGGACTCGCCGCCGAAGTCGGGTCGGCGGGCCATGGGGACGCGGGCCCAGTACATGGTCAGCGAAGGCCCGGTGGCCGTCATCTCCAGCGCGTGGAGCGGACCGGCCTCCACACCGGGACGGCCCCAGCGATCCTCGGTGGAGCTGAGCACGACCAGGGCGCCCGGGGGCAGGGGCTGGCCCGCCCGGTAGGCCGGGGCGGCCTCGGGGCTGACCCAGGCGCGGATCCACCGGCCGCCGTGGGCCAGGGACTTCACGGGTTCGGGATGGATGGCTTCCAGCGAGGTGTAGTCCAGGGCACGGATGGGCAACCGACCCTCGGGATCAAGGTCGGGTTTGGGTGCAGGCAGGGCCACGGGAGCAGCCAGGGGCGCCACGACCCGGACCTGCTCATGGGCCAGCCGGTAGCCGCCCTCCCCCACCACCAGCAGCACGGCGCACCAGGTCAACCCCAGGAGCAGGGCCAGGAAGCCCAGGCTTTCATGATCCTTCCGTGGCCGGTTCATGGCCCAGGTGGCACCGATCCCCACGAGGAGGGAACCCGCCCCCCAGAGCGCATGACGGAAGAGGAGCGCCTCAGACCCTGGCCCATGGGGAAGCGCAGGAAGGAGGCGGTGGGGCGGAATCAGGGCCAGGAAGCGTCCCGTGGCAATGCCGCTGACGAAGGCGCAGAGGGTCCCGAGCAGGCCTGCCCAGCCCAAGTAGCGAGCCACGGTCCACCAGGGGCGGATCCCCCGCCCCGGCCGCTGGGAGGCCAGCAGGGCCCAGGGAAGCAGCAGGCCCGTGGCCACGGGGAGGTGGGACAGAAGCGCGTGCTTGAGGGCAATCCAATCCATGGGACCCGAACCTGTCGATGGGCATTCACACGCAGTCTGCCAGCCCCTGCCGGATCTAGGGAGGGGAATTGCTGTCACAATTGCCGCCATGAAGCAGACCCTTCTCCAGCACGTCCAGGCGGCCATCCAGCTGAAGCAAGTCTTTTTCGACCGGGAGATGGATCGCATCGTCGCCCAGGCCGACGACATGGCTGAACGCCTCCGGCGAGGCGGCCGGATCCTGGTCTGCGGCAACGGGGGCAGCGCCGCCGATGCCCAGCACCTGGCCGCCGAGTTGAGCGGGCGCTACGTCAAGGAAAGACGGGCCCTGGCGGGCATCGCCCTCACCACCGACACCTCCGCGCTCACCGCCATCGGCAACGACTACGGCTTCGACCAGATCTTCTCCCGCCAAGTGGAGGCCCTGGGACGCCCGGGGGACCTGCTCATCGGCATCAGCACCAGTGGCAACAGCCCGAACGTCATTCGCGCCGTGGCCTCCGCCAGGGAGCTGGGGGTCCGCACCCTCGGCCTGCTGGGCAGGGACGGCGGCAAGCTCGCCGGGCTCATGGATGAGGCCCTGGTGGTGCCCTCCACGGTCACGGCCCGCATCCAGGAGGTCCACCAGATGGTCTACCACTTCTGGTGCGAGGCCCTCGATGCCCACTTCTGAGGCCTGCCGGTGATGCCTGTGGCGGGACTGCTGGTCCTGGCCCTCCTGGGCCAGCCGCAGCCGCGCACCTACTACTGGCGGGATGCGGCCGGACAGACCCACATCACCAACACGCCGCCCCCGGCGGACGCCCAGGTGCTGGAGGCCCCGCCGCCACCCGCCGTGGAGCCGGGTCACGCGGGCCGGCCGGAAATGCTCCGCCAGAGTGCCACCCGGGATGGGCGCCGCCAGGCGCTGCTCAGCCCCGCCCAGCGGCAGGCCTGGGAGGCCCTGAACCGGCGCCTGGCCAAGGCACGCGCCGAGGGGGACCGGGCGACCCTGGAGGCCGTGGCCGATTCCCTCATCTACGACTGCCTGTGGGGCAGCGGCCTGTGGGTGATGCCCGTGGTGCCCCTCCTCTCCGTGGCCCTTATGGGGCTCCTGGGCTGGTGGCTGGCCCTAGGCTTCCGGACGGCCCCCAAGGCCCCCCTGGTCGCGGGGTTCATCCTGCTGGGAGTGGCCTCCGGGCACCTGCTCCTGCACGCATTCCTCTACCGCCCCCAGGCGATGCGCCTCCGTCAGAACCTGGAGCTGCTGGAGCAGCACATGGGCACCGACCGGGCCCTGCGGCCCGAGCACCGGACCCTCCTGCAGCAGCGCTACCGCGCCCTGGAGCAGGCCGCCGAGCCCCTGCAGGCTCCCTGGCGTTTCCCAGCCGAAGTGAAGGCACTCCGCCAGCTCCTGAAGCAGGTGCTGGTTGAACCCTGAGCTGGAGCGCCGGCTGCCGGAGCTCCGGGTGGCGGCCCAGGCCGAACCGCTGGGCCTCTACCTGCATGTCCCCTTCTGCCTGGACCGCTGCACCTACTGCTCCTTCACCACCACCCGCGACCGGTCCCTCCAGCCGGAGACGCTCCGGCGGCTGATCGCAGAGGTTGAAGCCTGGGGCTCAGCCCTGGGGCGACCGGCAGTGGACACGCTGTACCTGGGCGGCGGAACGCCCTCGCTGCTGACAGCAGAGGAACTGCAGGCGCTCACGGCGGCCGCGCGGCGGGCCTTCGACCTGGGGCCGCTGGTGGAAGCCACCCTGGAGGCCAACCCCGGCACTGTGGATCTGGCCTGGCTCAGCCACGCCCGCGGTCTGGGCTGGGATCGCATCAGCCTGGGCGTGCAGGCCCTGGACGACACCCTGCTAGCACGGCTGGGTCGCATCCACGGCTCGGCCCAGGCCCTCGAATCCCTTGAGCTTGCAGAACGGGCCGGGTTCCAGCGCCGCAGCGCCGACCTCATGGTGGGCATCCCCGGACAGTCCCTGTCGAAGGTGGTGGCCGACGCCCGCTTCCTGGCCGCCACCGGCCTCGAGCACCTGAGCATCTACCTGCTGGACCTGGACAAGGCCTGCCCTCTGCGTGGCGAGATCGACGCGGGGCGTCTGGCCCTGCCCTCCGAGGACGAGGTCGCCGACGTGTTCGAGGCGCTCCAAGCGGAGCTGCCCGCACAGGGCCTTCAGCCCTATGAGATCAGCAACTACGCCCGCATCGGCGCCGAGTCCATCCACAACATCCGCTACTGGGAGCGCCGGCCCTACCTGGGCCTGGGTCCCGGCGCCGCCTCCCAGCTGGCTGATCTCCGCTGGATCGAGGGTGGTGTCATCCCCGCCTGGGCTGAAGGGCGAGCCGACAGCGAGGTCCAGGAGTTGGACGCCGCAGAGGTCCTGTCCGAGATTCCCCTGCTGGGGCTGCGCATGCACCGCGGCCTCGACTGGGGTGAGCTTCGACGCGAAGCCGGCCGGCGGAACCTGCGCCCCCTCTGCGATGCCTGGGAGGCCCACTTGCGCAGCCTGGGCAAGGAGGACCTGGTGCTCTGGGAGGGCGACCACGTGCGCCTCGGGTCCCGGGGCATGCTCATGAGCAATGGCATCCTGCAGATGTTCGTATGAGAACCGCGCATGCACCCCGATGAAGCCGCCCCCACGCCCCCCGAGAAGCCCTACCCGGGCTTTGCCCAGGCCCTCCTGGTGGTGTTCCTCTTCTTCCTGTTCACCGCGCTGCTCACGTTCCCGGCGGCCATCCTGTCACACCTGAAGCAGTCAGGTTGGGCCGCCTGGCTGCTTTTCATGGGCCAACTCGGCGGCACCTACCTCACCCTAGTCGTCTGCCTCCCCCTGGGCCGGAAAACCTGGGCGGATGCCTTTCCCCACAGCCCCGTAGCCCCTGCCGTCTGGCCCTGCACGCTCCTCGCGACCCTGGGAATCATGCTGATCGTCAATGGGGTGGATGGTTGGCTCTCACACGTCATCCCACCTCCGGCCTGGTTCCGCCAGATGTTCACAGCCATGGGCTGGCCCAGTGTGGTGCTCGGTGCGCCCCTGACGGAGGAATCCCTATTTCGGGGCCTGATCCTCGGCGGGTTCGTCCTGCGCTACGGGACCCGGCGGGCCATCGCCTATTCCGCCCTGCTCTTTGCGCTCATCCACATGAACCCATGGCAGCTTCCCACTGGGTTGCTGGCGGGGGCATTCCTGGCCTGGCTGACGCTGCGCACGCGCTCGCTCTGGCCGGCCGTGTTCGCCCACTTCCTGAACAACCTGGGCGTCACCCTCGCCCATGCCCAGCACGTTCCCTATCTCTCAGATGAGCGCTTCCAGCCTCTCTGGATGTGGGGCCTCGGATTCCTGCTGGCGGGCTTAGGCGTGGTGATGCTCCTTCGCATCAGCCAGCAGCGGACACCCGGCCTTGGTGAGGGCCCGGCCGCATTCGCCTGACTCAGCCGCTCTCGCGAACTGCGTCCGGAACCGGCGGTGCCAGTAGGATGGGAATGACCCCACGGCCCGGGGAATGCAGCGGAGTCCCCTTGCCCTACCTCGGCGAAAGTGCCGCCCTCCTCACCTCGCTCTGCTGGTCCCTGAACTCCGTCTGCTTCACGGTGGCGGGCCGACGGGTGGGCTCGGCCGCAGTGAACCTGGGCCGCCTGCTCATGGCCTGGGTCACGCTGCTGCTGGTGCACCTGGTGGCCTACGGCAGCCTCTTCCCCTTGGAGGCTGGCGGCGCCCGCCTGGGCTGGCTGGGTGTATCGGGGCTCATCGGCTTTGCCTTGGGTGATGCCGTGCTCTTCGAGGCCTTCGTACTCATCGGCGCCCGCCTCTCAATGCTGCTCATGACGCTCTCGCCCATTTTCAGCGCGCTGCTGGCCTGGCTGTTCCTGGGCCAGGACCTGACCCTGCCGAAGCTCCTGGCCATGGCCGTGACCCTGGGCGGCATCGCCTGGGTGGTGTGGGGCGGGGGCGACCACGAGGACCATCCCCACCTCTGGCGCGGCATCCTTTTGGGCATCGGGGGCGCCCTGGGCCAGTCTATCGGCCTGGTCTTCAGCAAGTTCGGCCTGGCGGGGGACTTCCCGCCCATCTCCGCCAACCTCATCCGTGTCACGGCCGGCGTGGCGGCTCTGCTGCTCTGGTTCGGCGCCACCGGCCGTTTGCGGGGTACGCTCGGCGCCCTGCGAGATGGCCGGGCCACAGCCTTCATTGGACTGGGCGCGGTCACGGGCCCGGTGCTTGGCGTGGTGCTCTCCCTCATCGCCATCGCCAAGGCCCCCATGGGCGTGGCCGCCACCCTCATGTCCATGTCGCCCGTCCTCCTGCTGCCTGTGTCCCGCTTTGTCTTCAAGGAGAAGGTGGGCGGTCATGCCATTCTCGGGACACTGCTGGCCCTCGCCGGGGCCGCGGCGCTGTTCTTCGTGTAGGGGGTGCCCATGTCACTGCGCAAGGATCCCGTCAGCTGGCTCTATCCGCCCATCGAGCCGTACAAGGTCCAGCGTCTGAAAGTCTCCGACCTGCATGAGCTGCACGTGGAGGAGAGCGGCAACCCAAGCGGCAAGCCCGTGGTCTTCCTTCACGGAGGGCCCGGCGGCGGCACCAGCCCCAAACACCGCCGCTACTTCGATCCGGAGGTGTACCGAATCATCCTCTTCGACCAGCGGGGCTGCGGCCTGAGCACGCCCTATGCGGAGGTGTGCGAGAACACCACCTGGGAGCTGGTGGCCGACATCGAGCGCATCCGCAAGCACCTGGGGCTCGAGCACTGGCTGGTATTCGGTGGCTCCTGGGGCGCCACCCTGGGCCTCGCCTACGCCGAGAAGCACCCCGAGCGCGTGACAGGCCTGATCCTCCGCGGCATCTTCCTCCTGCGCCAGCGCGAGGTGGACTGGCTCTACCAGGAGGGTGCTAGCCGCATCTTCCCCGATGCCTGGGAACCCTACCGCGACGCCATCCCCGAAGCGGATCGAGGCGACTTCCTGAGCGCTTACGCGAAGTGCCTGCTCAGCGAAGATCCGGCCGTGAACCTGCCCGCAGCCAAAGCCTGGAGCATCTGGGAGGGTGCCACCAGCAAGCTCATCCCCGATCCCGACTTCATCGCCTCCTACGGCGACGAGGCCACCACCCTGGCCTTCGCCCGCATCGAGTGCCACTACTTCCTGAACAAGGGCTGGATGAGTGAAGCCGAGCTGTTGCGCGACGCACCAAGGCTCAAGGGCATCCCCGGCGTCATCATCCAGGGGCGCTATGACATGGTCTGCCCCATGGAGAGCGCCTGGGCCCTGTCCAAGGCCTGGCCGGAAGCCGACCTTGTCATAGTGCCCGATGCAGGACACAGCGCCTTCGATGCCGGAATTTCACGGGCCCTGGTCTCCGCCACGGATCGGTTTACAGGACTGGCCTAAAACCAGGAGGGATCTAGCCGAGGTGTCTGGCCAACCTAGTCAACTCTGGGCGAATGGGGCACACGAGCCCGGTACAGTCTTGCTCCAAAGGGTGGCATAGATGGCTGAGACCGATCGGGCGCGCGCGGACCTCCACCCAGTCCCTGCGGACTTGAGCACGGAGCGCCTACAGGCGCTCCTGGGCTATTCCTGGGACATCCTCTCCCTCCTCGACGACGAGGGCCGCCTCATTTACAACTCCCCGGCTGCCCAGCGCCTGCATGGCTTCAGTACCGAGGAGATGGGTGGGCGCAATACCTTCGAATTCTTCCACCCGGAGGACGCACCCCGGGTCGGAGAGGCCTTCCAGCAGTGTCTCGCCCAGCCCGGACAGCCGATGCGGGTCGAGTACCGCTATGCCCGTAAGGACGGCTCCTGGATCTGGATGGAAGCCGTCGCCGTCAACCTGCTGGACAACCCCTCTATCCGGGCCATCGTGGTCAACTCCCGGGACATCAGCGAACGCATGCATGCCCAGCAGGCGCTCCGGGATTCCGAGCGCTTCGCCGACCGAATCCTCAACGCCCTCCGGGACAATCTCACGGTGCTGGATGGAGAGGGCCGGATCCTGAAGGTCAACCGGGCCTGGCAGGACTTTGCCGTGGCCAACGGTATGCCCGCCGACTACCCGTGGGAGGGTGTCGGTTACCTGGAGGTCTGCAGCCATTCGACGGGGCTGGGCGCCGACATGGCCCACGCCATGGGGGAAGGCATGAAGGCTGTGCTACTGGGTGAGCTGCCGGAGTTCGCCCTCGAATACCCCTGTGACTCCCCCGCCCAGCAACGCTGGTTCCAGGCCCTCGTCACCCCCTTCCCTGGCCACGGTCCGGCCCGGCTGGTGGTGTCCCACCAGGACATCACAAACCTGCGGCAGGCCGAGGAGAACCGCCTTCAGTTGGAGCGCCAGCTACAGCGCTCGCAGAAGATGGAGAGCCTAGGGAGCCTGGCCAGTGGTGTGGCCCACGACATGAACAATGTGCTCGGCTCCATCCTAGGCATGGCCTCCATGCACCAAGAGCTTCACCCGCCGGAGTCGCCCGCCCAGCAGGCCTTCTCCATCATCGCCCGGGCCTGCCAGCGGGGCGGCGGCCTGGTCCGGCGCCTGCTGGACTTCGCGCGTCAGGACCTCGCGGAGAACAAGGTGGTCGATCTGAACATCCTGATCCAGGAGGAGGTCCAGCTGCTGGAGCGCACCACCCTCGGGCGGGTCCAGTGCACCACGGAGCTGGCTCCACAGCTGCCGCTCATCCGCGGCGATTCCAGCGCCCTGGTCCATGCCGTCATGAACCTCTGCCTCAACGCCGTGGACGCGATGCCGGAGGGCGGCGAGCTCAGCCTCCGCACTCGCCCGGGACACCAGGGCTGGGTCGAGCATGAGGTGGAGGACACGGGGACCGGCATGCCTAGGGAGGTGTTGGAGCGGGCCATGGACCCCTTCTTCACCACCAAGCCCCCGGACAAAGGCACAGGCCTGGGGCTTGCCATCGTGTACAGCACGGTGAACGCCCACCAGGGGACCATGGAACTGCATAGCGAGCCCGGGCAGGGCACCCGGGTCACCCTGCGGTTCCCCACCATCAACTTCACGACGGTCGAAGAGGCCCCGCCATCTGCGAGTGGGCCGGGCGAAACAACCCACCCCATGGACATCCTGCTGGTGGATGATGACGAGCTGATCCGAGCCACCCTGGAACCGGTCATTCGCTGCCTGGGGCATCGTGTCGCGCTTGCCCCCAGCGGGGAAGCGGCGCTCGAGGTCCTGGCCGCCGGCAGGGTGCCCCAGGTCGTCATCCTCGACATGAACATGCCCGGCCTTGGTGGCCGAGGCACCCTGCTCCTCCTCCGTGACAGGCACCCCGACTTGCCAGTGTTGCTCGCCACCGGCCGCGTAGACCAGACGGCCCTGGATCTGGCCCGAACATACCTCGGCGTCACCCTCATCCCCAAACCTTTCAGCATGAGGGACCTGAAGGAACACCTGGATGCGGTGGCGGCCCGACTCAAGGCCTGACCAAGCTCACGCCCTTACCTGGGCCCTCACCCCTTCGCCCGGTTCTTGACGTGGTCGTAGATGAACCACCCCACGCCCGCGAGGATCAGCAGGCCGATGACCGCGTCAAGCTTGTGGAAGTAAGTGCCAAGAGTGTTCCAGTTTTCGCCCAGCTTGTAGCCCACCCAGGCCAGACCCAGGCACCAAGGCAGGCTGCCGGCGAAGGTGTAGAGGTGGAACCGGGTGCGGTCCATCTTAGCAATCCCGGCGGGCAGGGCGATGAAGGTGCGCACCACGGGCAGCAGGCGGCCGATGAAGATGGCCCAGGTGCCGAATCGCGCGAAGAAGCGCTCGGCCTGATCGAGGTGACCCGTGTGCAGCCAGATGTACTTGCCGTACTTCTCCACCGCGCGGCGGCCGCCCCAGGCGCCCACCTCGTAGGCGGGGATGCTCCCCAGGTTGCAGCCCAGCGCGCCGAACACGCCCGCAATCCAGATCTGAGCCACCGGATTGTCCACGCCCAGCCCGAAGAAGGTGAGCTGGCCCTTGAAGGCCAGATAGCCCGCGAAGGGCATGATCACTTCGCTGGGCAACGGGATGCAGGCGCTCTCGATGGCCATGAGCAACATGACGCCCAGGGGCCCCATGGCGGCCATGACGGCTACCATCCAGGCGACGATGGGGGCGAGGATCTTCTGCAGCATGAGGGGCATCCAAAAGGATCAGTCTACCGGGGCGCTACACTGGCTCCATGGGTGAAGATCTCGTCCGCAACCGCAAGGCCTTCCACAACTACCATGTCCTCGAGACCTGGGAGGCCGGCGTATCGCTCCAGGGCACCGAGGTGAAGGCCCTCCGCGCCGGCCTGGGTCAGCTCCAGGACGCGTATGTGGACGCCGTGGGCGGCGAACTGTGGCTGAAGCAGGCCCACATCTCGCCCTACGAGTTCGGCACCTACGCCAACCACGATCCCCTGCGCGCCCGCAAGCTGCTGCTGCACAAGACCGAGATCACCAAGATCACCGCCAAGGTGGTGCGCAAGGGCCTTACCATCATCCCCATCGCGATCTACCTGAACGACAAGGGCATGATCAAGGTCAAGGTGGCCTTGGCCGAGGGCAAGGCCGTGGGCGACAAGCGCGAGGCCCTGAAGCAGCGGGAGCAGAAGCGCGAGATGGACCGCATCCGCAAGGGTGCCAGGGAGTAGGGGCTTCCCCTGGTTCAGGACCTCAGGGAGGATCCTGGTGATGTGGCCGGGTCAGGCTCATCCTGCTCGAAGCCCAGGCGAACCAGTCGTGCATCCGGTCCGAACTCCAGCCGCACCGCCCGGTGGCCCGGAAAGGGGATCAGCACGCCCGATCCATAAGCAGTCAAGGCAAAAAATCCCCTCGCCTCGGTCCACCGGTAGATGAGAACCTTCCCGCCCTCCAACACCTCGTCCGGTTCCCCCAGGCGGAGCAGCACATCTTCCCGAGTGGCTACGCCCACCTGGATGGGCGTGGTGTACTGCTTGGTGATCCGCCCCCGACCAGCCAGCAGATCTCCCGTCGGGAAGGGCCACACAAGGCAGCCGAGCTGGGTGGACAGAGCCACCGCAGCTAGGGAGAGACAAACCAGACGCTTCATTCCGACACCACCAAACTGTGGCGAGCCAGCCTGCCATCGGCCCCGAAGACCAGCACCAAGCTGCAGATGTTCCTGCCCTTGTAGACGAATCTCCGCTCCACGCCACCCGGGTATCGTCCCCCCAGCATCCACCACTCGCCGCCGGTGGTCCTGAAGCAGGCATACGTGAGGACCCTTTCTGCCTCAAGGCGGGCATTTGGAGTCCCAAGCGCGAGAAGCACCTCCTCCCGGGTGGTCTTCCCATCTGCCAGGAAGGCGAGGCGGTCCGTGTGGATCTCTGCGGGCTGCGCCTGCCTCAGTTGAGGCGGGGTGCAACCCAATAGGAATGTCAGGCCCAGGACAAGTCTGTGGACGTGACCATGCGGCCTATCCTGGCCGGGAACCTGGATCCGACCAAGAGCAGGTCCCGGCCTGTCCTGCGTCACGGTGTGGAAGGTGGGAAGGGTGGCCAAGGCTGATTCCTTCAGGGGTCAGTTCGGTGGCACCGGAGCAGGCGGGGTAACGGGAGGCGCTGCATTGCGCGGTCCAGTCACCAGGCTATGGCGGACCAGGCGGTCCTCCGGTCCGAAGACCAGCACCAGACTGGAGGCCCGGGGAAGCGGGTACAACCAGTCGCTCACAACCGAGGTCCCCACCCGTTGCCATTGTCCTGCCATGTCCACCACGAAGTCGTAGGTGAGGATCCGGCCCCCCTCGAAGGACGCCGAGGGTGTGCCGAGCCGCAGCAGGACCTCCTGGCGGGTGGTCTGGCCATCCTGGATGGAGGAGAGCAACCCTGATTCAAACGCCCGGGTCTTCTCCTGCATCACGGCGGGATCGGCACACCCGCTTCCGAGGGCTAGGCCCAGGAAGAAGAGAAGAGGGAGGGCTCGCGTGCGCACAGGTGCCTCGGAGCGGCGGAAGGGGAATTTCGGGCTCAATGTAATGCCCAGGCCCACATCCGTCAAAACCCCGTCGGAGCCTCTGATTCTCTGCCCAGAACTGTGTCTCCGGATCAGCCGTTCCAGCCGCCTTGCGCGAAGCGGGCCAGCTTCTCGTCACTTCCCCGCATCGCCAGGGCCCGGGCCACGAAGCGGCCGATGGGATCGGCCTCCAGGTTCACCGGGTCGCCCGGGCGCAGGCCACTCAGGGCGGTTCGTTTCACGGTCTCGGGGATGAGGGCCACGCTGAACCAGTCGCTGCCGCAGTCCACCACCGTGAGCGAGATGCCGTCCACGGCGATGGAGCCCTTCGGTGCGGTCATGGGCGCCAGCGCGGCGGGCAGGCTGAAGCGCCAGATGCCCTCGTCCAGGCCATGCTCGCCATGGGGCCGCGACACCAGCTGGCCTAGGCCGTCCACGTGACCCGCCACCAGGTGGCCATCCAGGGGATCGCCCACGCGCAGGGCCGGTTCCAGGTGTAGCGTCGCGCCCAAGGCCAGGCGGCCCAGGGTGGTCTTCTCGAGGGTCTCTTGGCTAAGTTCGGTCTCCCAGCAGCGGCCATCCACCGCCACGCTGGTGAGACAGGCCCCGTTCACCGCGATGCTGGCACCCAGCTCAGCCCGGGCCAGCAGGTCGGCTGGGGCGGCGATGCGCAGGCGCGCCCCGCCGGGGCGGGAGGCACGGGATTCCAGGGTGCCGAGATGTCTGATCAGGCCGGTGAACATGGCGCCAACTCCCCGCCTATCATGACGCAGTCGGTGCCCCCAGGCGGCTCTTCCGCGCCCCGTAGAGGAAGTAGATCACCAGGCCGAGGCCCAGCCAGCCGAAGAAGCGGTACCAGGTCAGGGCGGGCAGACCCTTGGCGATCCAGAAGCAGCCGATGATGCCTGCTGGCGCCACGAACCAGGCGAAGGGCATGGTGAACTTCCGAGGGGCCTCTGGCCGGCGCTTGCGGAGCAGGAGCACGGCGACGCAGACGATGACGAAGGCGAACAGGGTGCCGATGTTGGCCAGCTCCACCACCTCGTCAATGTTGAGGAGCGCGGCCGGGATGGCCACGAGGAAGCCCGTGAGCACGGTGGCGTGGCCAGGCGTCTTGAACTTCGGATGGACCTTCCCGAACCAGGGGCCCAGCAGGCCGTCGCGACTCATGCTCATGAAAATGCGGGGCTGGCCCACCTGGTAGACGAGCAGGGCGGCCGTGGTGGCGATGACGGCGCCGAAGCTGATGACGGCCGCGATGCCGCCCATGTGGTGCTGGGTGAAGATGTAGGCCAGGGGATCGGCGATGCCGCCCAGCTTCGTGTAGTGCAGCATCCCCGTCACCACCAGGGCCACGGCCGCATAGATGAAGGTGCAGATGAGCAGGGAGCCCAGAATGCCCCGGGGCAGGTCCCGGCCGGGGTCGCGGCATTCTTCCGCCGTGGTGCTGACCGCGTCGAAGCCGATGAAGGCGAAGAAGATGATGGCGGCCCCGGCCTGGATGCCCTTCCAGCCGTGGGGCACGAAGGGCTCCCAGTTGGCGGGGCTGATGAACCTGATGCCCAGTCCCACCACCGCCAGGAGGATCGCCACCTTGATGACCACCATCACGCTGTTCACCCTGGAGCTCTCCTTGATGCCGATGTAGCAGAGCCAGGTGATGAGGGTGGTGATGACCACCGCCAGGAAGTTGATGGTGATGGGCATCCCCGCGATCGTGGGCGCGGACTTCAGTACCTCCCAATTGAGGAACGTGGCCGCCCCGTTGAGGAGGCCCGCCTTGGCCTGGGCCAGGGCGTGGAGCTTGGCGGAGAGCTCCATGGCGGGCACGCCCTCCATCAGCTTCAGGGCCGAGCGCGGATCCATCCCCAGCCAGCCGGGGATGTTCACGTGGAAGACCGTGGAGAAGAAGCTGCGGGCGTAGTCGCCCCAGGAGATGGCCACGGCCACGTTGGAGATGGCGTATTCCAGCAGCAGGTCCCAGCCGATGATCCAGGCCATGAGCTCGCCCAGCGTGGCGTAGGCGTAGGTGTAGGCGCTGCCGGACACCGGGATCATGGAGGCCAGCTCCGCGTAGGCCAGGGCCGTGAAGCCACAGATGAGGGCCACCACGAGGATCGAGATCACCAGGCCCGGCCCCGCGGGCAGGCGGCCGTCCGCCATGTTCCCCGCCGCAGCCGTGCCGATGCTGGAGAAGATGCCGGCGCCGATGATGGCGCCGATGCCGAACATGGTGAGGTCGAAGGCGCCCAGGTTCTTCTTGAGCTGGTGCTCGGGCTCGTCCGCGCTGGCTCGCAGCTGTTCCAGGGACTTGGTGCGGAAGAGGCGGTTCAGCATGGGGGCCTTGGGAGAAGGACCATGCTATCAGGCGGGGTTGGAGGTGCGGCCTGCCGGTGGCCGCCCGGCTAGTCTTGAGTCATGCGTCTCTGGAACGACCGCCACCTGCGCCTGTCCCTCACGGGACTCGGCCTGCAATACCTGGTGGCGTTGCTGGCGGTGGGCGCCTTTTCCGTCAACACCGGCAACAACCTGCTCTACCTGGTGTTCTCCCTGATGCTCGGGCTCTTCCTGGTCTCAGGCATCCTCAGCAGACGCGCCTTGCAGGGGCTCAGCCTGACGGGTCTGGAAGAGGGCAACCTCTTCGCCCGGGTGCGGGGTGGTCTCCGGCTTCGCCTCCAGGATGACGGGCGGGGCCGCATCCGGGGCCTCGAACTGCACCTGATACTGGACGATGGCACCGTGGAGCCCGGCTTTCTGGGAACCACCCGCCGGGAGCGGGAAGCCACCGTGGTGCTGCAGGCACGAGTCACCCACCGGGGCTGGGCCCGCCTCCGGACCCTCGAACTCCGGACCCGCTTCCCCTTCGGACTCCTGGAGAAGTCTCGCTTCCTCGACCTGGAACAGCAGGTCCTGGTGCTGCCCCACCCCCGCACCCCACCCGCCCAGCCGGCCAGCTGGCGGGGCGAGGGCCACCGTACCCTGGCCCAGGAGGGGACCAGCAGCCCCGAGGGGACGCGGCCCTTGCGGCCTGGGGACTCGCCGGGTCGCGTGCACTGGAAGCGGACCGCCCAGCGGAGCCAGCCATGGGTGCGGACCTTCGAGGAGGAACGTCCCATGGGCCTCCACCTGCGGCTGGACCTCACGGCCTGGGGCCCTGGGCGGCCCTTCGAGCGAGAGCTGGAGCGCCTGTCGGGTGCCGTGCTGCAGGCCCGGCTCCAGAAGCGGGAGATCAGCCTGGAGGTGCGGGGCCCAGAGGGGATCCGGGAGATCCACGGGCACACCCCCTGCTGGCGGGCGCTGGCCCTGGCCCAGGCCGCTGGAACCGGAGAAGGCGGAACCAGCCCCGCTCCGCTAAGCTGAACCTCCGAGGAGACCCCTGGTGTTCGACGATTCGCAATCCCCGGACTGGGCCCCCCTGCTCGACGCCGCCTGGAAGGCCCGGGACCACGCCCATGCCCCCTATTCCCGCTTCCAGGTGGGCGCGGCCCTGCTGACGTCGGCAGGGGCTGTGTTCGGCGGCTGCAACGTGGAGAACGCCGCCTATCCCGTGTGCCTCTGTGCCGAGCGTGGCGCCCTCAGCGCTGCCGTGGCCGCGGGCCTGCAGCCCGGCGGCCTGGTGGCCGCCGTGGTGGTGACCGACGTCGCCGAGCTGACGCCACCCTGCGGGGCGTGCCGTCAGGCCCTGGTCGAGTTCGCGAACGCCCTGCCGGTGCTCCTGGCCAACCGCCACACCCGGCAGCTCCACCGGCTGGAAAATCTGCTGCCCCACAGCTTCACCGGTGGACATTTTCGCTAGGCCTGTGCGGCCCCACGGGCCTAAACTTTCCGAACTCCAAGACCGGCATCCCGAGGCAGCTGAATGGCCATTGATCGCGTCAAAGTGAAGAAGGAAGCCGACAAGCTGCTGACGGCGGGCAAGGTGGAACGGGCCATCGACGAGTTCCAGAAGCTCGTGGATGACAACCCGAAGGACTACAACACCCTGAACCAGATCGGCGACCTCAGCGTGCAGATCGGCCGCGTGAAGGAAGGCGTCGAGATCCACAAGCGGCTGGGCGGCGCCTACGAGCGGGACGGCTTCCATGCCCGCGCCGCCGCCATCTTCCAGAAGGTGGTCCGGAACGCCCCTGAAGACATCGACGCGGCCCAGCGCCTGGCGGATCTCTACCGCCAGATGAACAAGACCAGCGATGCCGTGAAGGTCCACCTCCAGGTCGCCGAGCACTTCCAGAAGAAGGGCCTCATCAAGCGGGCCCTGGAGGAGTTCAACAAGGTCGTCGACCTTGACCCCAAGAACCTGAAGATGAAGGTCAAGCTGGCGGACCTCTACAACAAGGAGGGCATGAAGGAACGCGCCGCGGGCATCTACCTCGAGGTGGCCGAGTCCCTGGCCATGGAGCAGATGCACGGCGAGGCCAACCAGATCCTCGAACGCGCCAAGTCGATGATCTCCACGCCCCAGGTCTACCTGACCCAGAGCCGGCTGGGCGTCATCCAGGGCGACTACACCACCGCCGCCCAGCACCTGCGCGAGGGGCTCACCAACAATCCCCGCAACACGGAGCTGCTGGAGGCCCTGGCCGAAATCGAGCTGCGCAGCGGCCACCCGGACCGCGCCCTCGAGGCCTTGGCCGAAGTGGCCCAGCTGCCCGAGAAGTCCCTGCCCCTCTGCGAAAAGGCCCTGCGGAACCTGGTCAACGGGGACCGCGCGGAGGAGGGCCTGCGGCTCTTCGCCCCCATCGCCCGGGAACTTGCCCGCCGGGGCTCCGGCGATGTCATCGGCCGCAGCCTGCGGAACGCCCTCCAGGGGAACATCGGCATCGAGGGCTGGGTCCTGCTTGCCGAGATCGCCCACCAGAGCGGCAACCGGGCCGACCAGGTGCAGGCGCTCCAGAGCGCCTACGGCATGGCCTACCAGAACAACGACCAGGCCCTCATCAGCCACCTCGCGGGGCAGCTGCAGGGCATGGGCGTGGTGCCCGGGGCCGCGGCGCCGGCACCGGCCACCTTCGCGGCGTCCGGCCTGCCTGCGGGCTTCGAGGCCAGGGCCCCCCAGGACATCACCCGCCACGGCGGCGAGACCGAGGTAGATCCGGTCAAACGCCTCCGCATTGACCAGTTCTCGCGCGAGGCCGAGGCCATGATGCGGGGCGGCAGTCCCGAGCGGGCCATCGAGACCTACAAGAAGGCCCTGGAGCTGGACCCCGCCGACCTCACGATCATCGAGGCCATCGTCGCGGTGCACCGGACCACCGGACGCCTCACCCAGGTGCAGATGCAGTACGTGCAGAGCGCCCAAGCCCTGGTCCTGCTGGACCGGAAGCGGGAAGCTGCGCACCTGCTGGACCTGGCGGAGCAGCTCTTCCCGGGCTCCACCCGCATCCACCGCCGCGCCATGGGCCTGCCCGAGCCGGGCGTGCTGCCCCCTCCCGCTTCCCGCGCTCCCATCGGCTTGCCCGCTCCGCCCCCGGCCCCCTCGGCTCCGACCCAGCCCATCGCTTCGCCACCGGCGGACGACATGGACATGCTGATCGGCCTCGACCTGCCGGGCTTCGAGGTGCCGCCCCCGCGGCCGGCCACCCTCCCGGCGATCGAGCCCATCGCCCTGGGCGATGGCCTGGAGGAGGGCCTGCCACTCCTCCAGGACCTCGACGCGCTGCCGCCGGACCCCTTCTCGCCTCCCCTCCTTCCCCCGCCGAGCCAGGAGCCCCCCCCGCTTGAGTCCTCCGACCTGAGCTGGATGGACACGACCCTCACGGACTTCGCGCCAGAGACGACGATCCCGGCTTCCGAGCCCTCCGTTCCCCTGCCCTCCCTGTCCACGCAGAAACTGGGCCAGGAGGTCATCGACGCCCTCGCCACCCCCTTCGAGGCCGACGCGGAGCAACTGGTCACGGTGCCGGCACCTGCGCAAGAGCCGCCCCTGCCCGCGGCACCAGAGCCGGCGTCCGAGGACGTGGAGAACCTCCTGGGCGACATCGACTTCCAGCTGGACTACGGCAGCCCCGAGGAAGCCAAGATCGAGATCGAGGCCGCCCTCCGGCAGTTCCCGGGTCATCCCGAGCTGCAAGCCCGCCTAAGCCGTGCGGAAGCCGCCCTACAGAAGCTGGGGCACGTCCCCAAGGCCAGCGCCCTCGACGAGAGCGACTTTGCCAACTCCTTCTTCGACCTCACGGATGTGCTGGGCACGGCCCTCATGGACACCGGCGAGGGCGAGGAGATGCACGACGCCACCCACGTCGTGGAGAAGATCCAGAGCGTAGACGAGCTGTTCAGCGCCTTCCGGGAGGGCGTGGAAAAGCAGGTCAAGGGCGACGACTACGACACTCACTACAACCTGGGCATCGCCTACAAGGAGATGATGCTCATCGACCCCGCCATCGAGGAGTTCAAGATCGCCATGGGTGACCCAGAGCGCACCCTGGAGTGCTGCTCCATGCTCAGCATCTGCGAGCAGGCCCGGGGCGACCTCGCTGCCGCTGTGGAGTGGCTGCGCCAGGGCATCCTGGCCCCCGGCTTCCCCCCTGAAGACAGCATCGGCCTGCGCTACGACCTGGCCGAGATCTACCTCCAGCAGGGCCACACAAGCATGGCCGCAGAAGAGTTCAAGGCCGTCGCCGAGATGGATCCCGACTATCGGGACGTGGCCGCTCGCCTGGCGTAGTCGCTATTCGGCCAGCACGCTCCTGAGTTTCGCCGCCAGCACTGCGATCTGGTAGGGCTTGGCCAGCATCCCGCGGGCTCCCAGCGTCATCAACTCCTGGACCTCCTCGTTCTCCCCATAGCCGGTGCAGATGATCACGGGAACGCTCGGATTGATCCTCCGCAACTCGATGAAGGCCTCCCGCCCGCCCATTCGTGGCATCTTCAGGTCCAGCACCACGGCACAGAGGCGCTCGTGGAGCCTGCTGAACACCTCCACGGCCTCCTGGCCGTCCGCCGCCGTGGCGACTTCGTAGCCCAGGGAGCCGAGGGCCGAAGCGCCCAGCTCGCGGAGCATCTGCTCATCCTCCACCAGGAGAACCAGCCCCTCGCCGAGGGAGCTTCCAGGAATGGGCTCCCGCGGAACCGGTGTCACACGGCCCACCGGCAGGAACAGGCGGAACGTACTTCCCTTGCCTTTGGCGCTGCTGACGGAGATGGCACCCCCATGGGAGCGGATGATGCCGTAGGCCGTGGACAGGCCCAGGCCCGTCCCGGACATCGCGGAGGAGTTCTTCGTCGTGAAGAAGGGCTCGAAAATCCGCTGCTGGATCTCGTGCGTCATGCCCACCCCCGTGTCGGCGACCACCAGCTCCACGTAGGTTCCGGCAGCAATCGGCAGGCCCGGGTGCGTCGCGTCGGAGACTTCCCGGACGGCGGAGGACAGGGTCAGAGTCCCGCGCTCCGGCATGGCCTCCATCGCATTGATGCAGAGGTTCACGAGCACCTGGTGGATCTGCGAGGGATCGCCATCCACCATTGGACAGGCCTCCATGCTCACCACGACCTGGAGGTCGGGGCTCATGGAAGGCCGGATCATGTCCAGGCAATCCCCGACCATGGCCGGCAGGTCCAGGGGTTCCACGAGGTTCTTGCCCCGGCGCCCGAAGGCCAGCAGCTTCTGGGTCAGCTCGGCCGAACGCGAAGCTGCTGACAGGATCGCCTTGAGGTACTTCTGGCGGATCGGATCGGTCTCGCCCGACCTCAGCAGGTCCGCATAACCCATGATGCCGCCGAGCATGTTGTTGAAGTCGTGGGCAACGCCCCCGGCGAGACTCCCGAGGCTCTCCATCTTCTGGGTCTGCTGTTTCTCCTGCACGAGGAGCCGGGCCGTCTCCTCCGCCCGCTTGCGCTCGGTGATGTCCCGGTGGAAGCAGAGGATGACCGGCTGGTTTCCCGTGGACACGAGACTCGCCGAGACCTCGAGCGGAAAGGTGTGGCCGTCCTTGTGGAAGTGCTCCACCTCGAATGTCAGGGCCTCTCCCGCCAGCAGCTGCCGCATCCGGCCGTCGGAAAGCTGAGCAGAGTCCGGGGTATCCAGGTCCCTCAGGTTGATGGCGAGCATCTCTTCTCGGGTGTAGCCGTGCATCCTGGCCATGGCCTCGTTGACCTCGAGCAGCACGCCCTGGGGCGAGAGGGTGAAGATGCCCTCGCTCGCTCGATCAAACTGTGTCCTGTAGCGTTCTTCACTCTCCCGGATTGCCTCCTCGGCTTCCTTGCGTTCGGTGATGTCGTGGGCAACCCCCATGTAGCGCGGGCCGCTGGCGGTGGTCATGCAGGCCCCGTTCGCCCGGAACCAGCGCCAGGTTCCATCCGCATGGCGGACCCGGTAGGGGGGACTCGATTCTCCCTGCCCCGAGGACAGGACGCGGGCGAGATGCTCGCCGCAGGGCTGGACGTCCTCGGGATGGACGAAGGGGGCGAAGGGCTGGCCGACGACCTCGTTCGTGGGGAAGCCGTAATGCCGCTCCCAGGCCGGAGAGACGAAGAGGAACCGCCCCTCGGCGTCGAGGGTGAAGATGACGTCGATGGACTGCTCGATGTAAGCCCGGAACCTGGCCTCGCTCTCCCGCAGGAGCTCTTCCGCCTCCTTGCGCTCCGTGATGTCCCGGAAGACTCCGAGCACCTGCAGGGTCTCGCCATCCCGCTCGGCCCTCGGCGTGGCGGTGACCAGCAGGGTCCGGAGCACCCCGTCGTCCCGCCGGATCTGAAGTTCATAGGTGCTGGAGTACCCCCGGGCCCGGAGACGGGTTTCCTCCAGAACCTGATCCTGCTGCCCCTTCGGAAGGAATTCCAGGAGGGAGCGTCCCACCAGGCCACCAGGCGGCACGCCGAAGATCTGCTCGGCCACTGGATTGGCCATCTGGAAGCGCTCTTCTGCATCAACCATCGAGAAGCCCTCGCCCTGGCGCTCCAGGAACTCCCGATGCATAGACTCGGACTCGGCGAGGCGGGTTCGCTCCTGGTCGAATCCCTTCAGGATCACCCAGAGCATCAGGGCACAGATCGGCAGGCAGATGAGGTAGCCCGCGATCAGGTCCAGGAAGCGGTCTGCGGCACTCGGGAAGGGGGTGACCAGATGGGGCCAGGCATATTCGGCGAGAAGCAGGCCAAGAACGTTTCCCAACAGCAGGGCCAGCCCCATGATGCGGGCCACCCCCCGGAAGAAGAGCACCGGGTACAGGATGGCGGTGAAGAAATACAGCCCGATGCTGCCCTGGGATCCCCCGTTCGGGAACCAGAGGAAGTCCAGGCAGATGACAAAGGCCAGCAACATGCTCTTGAAGCAGTAATGGCCGCGCTTCGCCGCCCAGGCGATGCCCAGGGACAGGAGCCCGAACACGACGATCCCCCGGTTCACCCAGGGACTCAGGCCCTGGTAGCTGTTCACCGGGAGCACCACGAGAAGCGAGACCGCCCCACCGAGCATCGAGAGCCACTGGAAGAACTGGCGCTCCAGGGGCAGGGAGGCATCCGGGACCACCCAGGCCATCCAGTCTGACCAGCCACCCCGCACGATCTTCCCCTCCCTGCTGTTCCCAGCCGAGGGGAACCCGAAATTCACGACCACCGGAATGATCTGAATCGACTATATAGAGGTCTTCGGCATCTGCCAGGGTTTCCCGAAGTGACGCGGGTCTCAGGACTCGGAGGGGCCGAGCAGGCGGCTGCCACTGACGCCCCATGGCTGCAGCGCCTGCAGCGCGGGCTGAACGGGCTTGCCAGGCCGCTGGAGCAGGGTGAGTTCCAGGGCACCGTCGGGAGTGGTGAGCCAGGCGCCCTCCTTGCCCCAGAGCAGCTGGCCAGGGTCGCGGTAGCAGGTGCGCAGGGCCCCCACGCCGCAGACCTTGAGCGCCTGGCCCTCCAGGTGCAGCTCGGAGCCGGGCCAGGGCCACAGGGCCCGCACCTGGCGATGCAGGTCCGCCGCGGGCCGCCGCCAGTCCAGGCGGCCCATCTCCTTCCGGAGCTTCGGGGCATAGGTGGCGAGGGCGTGGTCCTGGGCCACCGGGGCGACACCGCCACCGAGCAGCAGGGGCAGCTGGTCCATGAGCAGTTCGGCCGCATCGACCGCAAGGACCGCCAACAGGGATTCAGCAGTGTCCTCGTGGCCGATGTCCCGATGGGATTGGGCCAACACCGGGCCTTCATCGAGTCCCGGCGTGAGCTGCATGAGGCTCACACCGGTCTCCTCATCACCGGCCAGCAAGGCTTGGTTCACCGGGGCGGCCCCGCGCCACCGCGGCAGCAGCGAGAAATGGAGGTTCCAGACCCCGCCGGGGCAGGAATCCAGCATCCACCCGGGCAGGAGATGGCCATAGGCGACCACCACGGCCAGGTCGATCCTGAGGCTTTCCCAAAGCTCACGGGTCTCCGGGGTCTTCCAACTCAGGGGCTGATGGACGGTCAGCCCCAGCTCCTGGGCAGCCACCTTCACCGGTGGGGCCTCCACATGGCGCCCACGGCCAGCGGGCCGGTCCGGATTGCAGAAGACCGCCACGATCCCCTCCTCGGCCAGCGCCCGCAGCGCCGGGACGGCCGCGCGGGGGGTGCCCAGGAAGGCGATCCGGGTCATCCCCGGGCCTGCTTCTGGTACTTCTTCTGGAGGAACTGCCGCTTCACGGGGCCGAAGTACTCCACGAACAGCCGACCGCGGAGGTGGTCGATCTCGTGGCAGAAGGCCCGGGCCATCAGATCCTCGCCGGTCAGCTCGTGCCAGCTGCCGTCCTTGGCCCGGTTGCGGATTGTCACCTTCTGGGGGCGTTCCAGCACCTCGCGGACGCCCGGGATGGACAGGCAGCCCTCGGGCCCCACCTGGGAACCCTCCTCCTGTGTGATCTCGGGGTTGATGAGGACGATCTGCTGGGCCGGATCCTCGCCACAGGAGCAGTCGATCACGGCCAGGTTGATGTTCCGGCCGATCTGGGGCGCCGCCAGGCCCACTCCCTCTTCGTCGAGGGCGGTCTCGAACATGTCCGCCACGAGCTGTTCCAGCTCCGGGGTCCAGGTCCCCACATCCTCGCTGTTCTTCTTGAGGCGGGGATCCCCCCAGGTCAGCACGGGCAAAACGGCCATTCAACCTCTCCAGCATTCCAGTGTAATCGATGGCCGTTCCCTTGTTAATCTGTGGGGTCCGTCTGGAGCCACGCATGCTTCGTTCTTTCCGCTCTGTCTTCAAATCCAACCGCACGCCCATGGCCGCGGTCATGATCGTCGTCCTTCTGGGGCTGGTCGCCTACCTGGCGCCCACCGGGGGGGCGGTCTCAGCGGACACGGTGGTGGCCCGCGTCTATGGCCATGAAGTGCTCATGCGCGAGCTGGCCGAGCACATGCAGGAGCTCTACCAGCGCTACGGCAAGCAGGCCAGCCCCGAGGCCCTCAAGCCCTTCGTCCAGTCCCAGGCCCTGCGGGACCTGATGAACCAGAAGCTCATGGAGGAGCTGGCCGAGCGGCACCATGTGGTGGTGACCGATGAAGAGGTCGGCGCGCGCCTCCGGGCCTTCCTCCGCCAGTACCCGATGTTGCTCGACACCAAGGGCGGCCTGAAGTCCACTGCCGAGCTGAAGCAGATCTTCCAGGAGACCGGGTTCAACCCCGCCATGCAGGAGCGAGCCATCCGCTCGGAGCTGCTGCGAACTAAGCTGGTCCAGCAGTCCGCCCTGCAGGTGCCCGTGGACGAGGCCTGGATCGCCCAGGAACACCGCCTGCGCAACGAGAAGGTCGCCTTCCAGCAGGTCGTGGTGCCCGTGGATACCGGCGCCGTGGCCGATCCCGGCGATGCCACCCTGGAAGCCTTCTACAAGGCCGGGGGCGAGCGCTTCCTGCAGCCGCCCCGCCGCGTGATCCAGTTCGTGGGGGTGGACCGAGCGGCCCTGGGCAAGGACATCGAACCCGACGAAGCCGCCCTGAAGGCCGCCTTCGAGGCCCGCAAGGGGGACACCACCGAGTTCAAGGCCCGCCACATTCTCTTCAAGGCCGAGGGCGACACCCAGATGCAGGAAGCCACCACCAAGGCCCAGCTGCTCCGGCAGCGCCTGGTCAAGGGCCTGGACTTCGCGAAGACTGCCGAGGAGCAGAGCGAGGACCCCAGCGCCAAGGGCAACGGTGGAGACCTGGGCTGGTTCACCGCCTCCAAGATGGTCAAGCCGTTCTCCGAGGCCGCCGCGGCCCTGAAGCCCGGCGAGATCAGCCAGCCCGTGCGCACCCAGTTCGGCATCCACCTCATCAAGCTGGAGGGGCGCCGCGAGAAGAAGTTCGAGGACCTGAAGGCCCAGCTCACGCGGGAGATCTCCGACAGTCGCTTCAACTCCCGCGCCCAGGAGCGCCTGGAGCAGATCCGCAAGCGGGCCAACGGGGGCGACCTTGCCGCCGCCGCCAAGAGCCTGGGCAGCCCCGCCCAGCTCAGCCAGCCTTTCGGCAATGAGCCTTCCGCCCAGGTCGAAGGCCTGCCCGAGCTGTCCCAGTTCGCCGCCGAGGCCTTCCGCATGAAGGTGGGCGACGTGTCGAAGCCCATGGCCTTCCCGACCCGCCACCTGCTCTTCCGCGTCCAGGAGGAGTTGCCCGAGGCCGTGCCTCCCTTCAAGGAAGTCCGGGCCAAAGTCCTGGCGGCCTTCCGCCTCGAGGAAGCCCGCAAGCAGGCGGTGGCCAAGGCCCAGCAGGCCCTCAAGGCCGGCGGCCTCCAGGCCGTGGGTCCCGTCACCGAACAGGCGGCCGCCCCCCTCAGTGGTGTTCGCGACTTCGTCACCCACCCCGGCATCCGCAAAGCCCTCCTGGAGACGGCCATCGGCCAGACCACGCCCGTGCTCTGGACTCAGGATGGCAAGCTCTGGGTGGCCCGCATCAGCTCCCGCGAGCCCGCCCCGGCCCTCACCTTCGAGACCCGCCGCAGCCTCATCCAGGATGTGCAGACCACCGAAGCCCAGAAGTTGCTGTCCGCGGAACTGCAGTCCCTGGATCAGCAAGGTCGCCTGCGGCCGGGCTTCAGCAGTCTCTGGGGCCACTTCGGCGGCATCTACATCAATACCAGCGCCGCCCAGATCTCAGCGGAGGAGTAGCCACTCCGACGTGGCCTCCAGAAGCTCCCGCAGGTGGGGCTCGAGCGGGTCTGAAAGCAGGCTTGCCGCAGGCCCCTGGCACAGGGTCTGCCCATCGCGCAGCACTAGCAGCTGATCGCAGAGGATCTGCACCGAGGGCAGGTCATGGCTCGCCAGGAGCAGGGCGGTGCCCTCGGCCTTGAGCGCCAACAGCAGGGTCCGGAGATGCCCCCCAGGGTCGGATCCAGGGCGGAGAAGGTCTCATCCATGACCAGCAGGGCTGGTTGGAGCAAGAGGGCCCGTGCCAGCGCCAACTGCTGGGCCAGCCCGCCGGACCAGGAGCCGGGATGCTGAGCCAGGGCCGCCTCCGGGAACTTCACCTTGGCGGCCATGCGGGCGGCCGCCTCCCGTCGGGCGTGGACCGAGCCCCGATTCCAGACCTCCAGGGGTTCCTCCAGGATCTGCCAGCGGGTCCGGAGGGGAGGCAGGCTGGCAGATCCTGGAAGACCACTTGGATCAATGGACGCCGAACCTCCGCTCCCGCTCAGGGAGTGGCGACCAGGGTGCGCCTTGGAAGGAGATCCGGCCCTCGGTCGGTTCCAACAGACTCAGCACCAGGTTCAGCAGGGTGGTTTTCCCGGAACCCCTCGTGCCGAGGACGCCCCAGGCTTCACTCGGGGCGATGGTGAAAGACACGTCCTTCAGCGCCCAGCTTCCCTCACGGCGAAGGCCCAGGCCTTCGGCGCATAGAAGGGGCGCTGCCGTCAGCGGATCACCTCGGCGCCCATGAAGGGCCGCAGGGCTTCAGGCACCACGATGCTGCCGTCGGGCTGCTGGTAGTTCTCCAGCACCGCCACCCAGGTGCGGCCCACGGCCAGGCCGCTGCCGTTCAGCGTGTGAGCGAAGGCGGGCTTGCCCTCCCGGCCCTTGGCGCGGATGTTGGCGCGCCGCGCCTGGAAGTCGCCGAACCAGCTGCAGGAGCTGATCTCGCGGTAAGTGTTCTGCGAGGGCAGCCACACCTCCAGGTCGTAGGTCTTCTGGCTGCTGAAGCCCATGTCGCCGGTGCAGAGCAGAACGCGACGGTAGGGCAGGCCGAGGTCCTCCAGGATGGCTTCCGCGTCCGCAGTGAGCCTCTCGAGTTCGGCTTCTGCCTGGTCCGCGGCCGCGAAGGTGACCAGCTCCACCTTGTGGAACTGGTGCTGACGGATGATGCCCTTGGTGTCCCGGCCGTAGCTGCCGGCTTCGCTGCGGAAGCAGGGCGTAAAGGCGCAGTGGCGCAGGGGCAGCGAATCCGCACTCAGGATCTCGTCGCGGTAGAGGTTGGTGACGGGAACTTCCGCGGTGGGGATCAGGTAGAGCGCGCTGTCGCCGTGGGGCGTCTTGAAGAGGTCCTGCTCGAACTTGGGCAGCTGGCCCGTGCCGTACATGCTCTCGGCGTTCACCAGGTAGGGGGGGATGACCTCGAGGTAGCCCGCGGCCGTCTGGCGGTCAAGCATGAAGGCGATGAGCGCTCGCTCGAGCTTGGCGCCCTGCCCCTTCAGCACGGAGAAGCGCGCGCCGCTGATCTTGGCCGCCCGGTCCAGGTCCAGGATGCCCAGCGCCGCGCCCAGCTCCACGTGATCCTTGGGCGCGTCGATGTTGGGAACATGGCCCCAGCGCTTGATCTCGACATTGGCATGCTCGTCGCGGCCACTGGGCACGCTGGCGTGGGGCGGGTTGGGGATGCCAGCCAGGAAGTCCTTGAAGGCCGCCTCGATCTCGCGTTCGGCGGCTTCCAGTTCCTTGAGCTTGTCCCCGACCTCGCGCTGCTGGGCGATGAGGTGGTCCGCGTTCTCCTTGGCCCGCTTGAGGCGCCCCACTTCCTCGCTCACGCGGTTGCGCTCGGCCTTCAGGGCCTCAGCCTCCTGCAGCACGGAGCGGCGGTGCTGGTCCAGTTCCTGATACCGGGCCCGGTCCAGGGTGTAGCCGCGCTCCGACAGGCGGGCCGCCACGGCGTCAAGGTCGTTGCGGAGGAGATTGGCGTCGAGCATCTGTGGTTCCCGGAAACCTTCATTCTAGCTGGCTCCAGTCGCGCCACAGCCGCGATTGGACCTAGCCTTCGACTGGAAGATCAAGCCTGCGGCCAGGCTCCTTCAGGCGTGGGCTCTCCGGCCCAGGCCACGCCGAACGTCTCTCGCACTTCCGCGATGCCGCCACCCGCCCCCAGGATCAGGCCCAGCTTGGCCAGGGCGGCCCAGCGGGTGTGCAGGCCGCCGGAGATGGCCCCGAAACCCTCGAGCTTCCGCCCCAGTTCATAGGCGGAGAGATCAATGCCACCGTAAGGGCACTGGGAGGTCACCACCACGGGTAGCTGGCGCTGGCGGCAGTCCTCCAGGAAGGCCTGCAGGTCGGGGCGGTCCATGGGCAGGTTGCCGGCGCCGAAGGCCTGGATGAGGACGGCCTTCGCCCCGGCGGGCGCAGGGAACCAGGCCATGCCCGGATGGGGCGTGACTGTGCGGACGGTGAGGTCGAGCGCGCTGCCCAGACCCGCCGGCACCTGCCGGGGGAATAGCCCCGCCTCGGGGTGGAGACGGATCTCGGCACCGATCTCGGCCAGGGGTGGCAGGTTGGGACTCTGGAAGGCCTCGAACTGGCTCACGCTCAGCTTGTCGGCGGCCACCCCCCGGAGCCAGTGGGTCCCGAAGCAGATGCCAACCTCGGGGATGGCGCGGCAGGCCAGGTCCACGGCATTGACGAGGTTGCTACGGGCGTCGCTGCGAACAAACGCGAGCGGTCTCTGACTGCCCGTGAGCACCACGGGCTTGCCGAGATCCGCCAGCAGGAAGCCCAGCACCGAGGCCGTGAAGGCCATGGTGTCGGTCCCGTGGATGATGACGAAGCCGTCGAACTCGGCCGCGGCCGACCGCACCCGCCGGCCCAGGGCCAGGATGTTCCCAGGCTCCATGCAGGCCGAGTCCTGGTTGAAGGGCACCTCCACCGACAGCTCCGCCAGCTGCCCCAGCTCCGGCACCTGCTCCAGCAGGTGGTCCAGGAACTTCCCGGGTGCCAGCGAGGCAGGTTCTCCGCTGGGAGCCATGCCGAGGGTGCCGCCGGTGTGGAGGAGGAGGATCTTGGGCATGGGATGAGTGTACAGGCTGGAGGCCGGAGGCAGGAGGCCACGTCCCAACCAAGTAGACTGAAGCATCGATGCGCCGCATCCCTCGAACCATCCAGCTGATCGTGGCCCGCTACCTGCGGCGGCTGCTCAGGAACCGTCTGGACGGCCAGCAGCTCCAGGCGGCCGTGGAATCCGCCCTGGCCACGCTGCCCATCCAGGAGAAGCTGCTGGTGCGCGAGGGGGCGCTGCGTTCGGAGACCCTCAACCGCCAACTGGCCTGGGCCATGGCCTTCGTGGCCGGCGCGGTGAATGCCGGCGGCTTCCTGGCGGTCAGCCACTACACCTCCCACATGACCGGCGTCGTGTCCTCCATGGCCGACGAGCTGGCCGTGGGGGACCTCACCACGGCCCTGGCGGCCCTGGCCATGATGCTGAGCTTCCTTGGCGGCGCCTTCGTGTGCACCACCCTCATCAGCTTCGGCCAGCGGCACCGCATGCGCAGCCGCTACGCGCTCACCCTCGCGCTCGAGGCGGTGCTGATGCTCATCTTCGGGTTCATGGGGAACCGGCTGCAGCAGGAGATCCAGTTCACGCTGCCCATGACCGTCATGCTGCTCTGCTTCATCATGGGCCTGCACAACGCGGTGACGTCCATCATCTCGGGTGCTGCGGTGCGCACCACACACCTGACGGGCACCGTGACGGACATCGGCATCGAGCTGAGTCGGCTGAGTTACATCAACCTCCACAACCGCCACGGCCGCGAGCGCATCGTCGCCAACCGCCAGAAGCTTTCCCTGCTGCTCCTGATCCTGGCGTCTTTCCTCGGCGGAGGCGTGGTGGGAGCCCTCGGCTTCCGCCACATCGGCTTCAAGGTGACGGTGCCGCTGGCGGGGTTCTTGTGCTTCCTGGCCGCCAGGCCTCTGCTCCTGGAGCTGCGCCTCCTGCTCCACCGCCTGCGAAGGCAGTGGGCCCCAGCGCCGCAGGACCCTCCGCCGGGAGCCTGACTCCGGTCAGAACACGTCCAGCCCGCTCATCCTTTCCACACCATCGATCTTTCGGGTCCGGACGGCTCCCTGGCCGCCGATGAGGAGGCGGCAGCCGGCGGGCAGCCGGTCCTTCAGGTCCATGAGCAGGCGCCGGGTCGTCTCCCCCGAGGACTGGATGGACAGGCTCACGGCCACGGTCTCCACCCTCAACGCACGGGCAGCCTGGGCGATGCTCGCCACCGGCAGGTCCACCCCCAGCAGCTCGGTCCGGACCCCCAGGGAGGCATAGGCCAGGGCCGCCATGAGCAGTCCCAGCCGATGCCGTTCGCCCGGCAGGGTGCTCAGCAGCACAGACCCCTTGCCGGTCACGGGCCGGCAGTCCAGGCGAAGCTGCCTCAGCAGGTCCTCGAGGACCTCGGTGACCAGATGCTCGTGGTGGATGTCGATGGCCCCTTCCGCCCAGGCCATGCCCACCCGGTCCAGCAGGGGCGCCACCACCTGCTGGAGGAAGGGTTTCCAGCCCATCAGCTCGATCGACTCCCGGAGGAGGCCACGCATCCTGTCGGTGTCCATCGCCTTGACCGCTTCGAAGAGGCACTCGACACGGGGGTTGTCCTTGGGGATCAGGAGCCGCTTCAGGGCCGCCTCCCCGGTTCTGGCCATCTGCGAGGGACGATGGCCCTGGGCGACAGCCTCGGCCATGAGCCTGAGGTGATGCAGGTCCTCTGGGCGATAGCGCCGGTGGCCCGAGGGCAGCCGGACCGGTACGGGAAAGCCGTACCGGCGTTCCCAGACCCGCACCACGTCCGCCGAGAGCCCGGTCTCGGAACAAATATCCCCGATGCTCAACAGCTCAGGCTCGACCTTGGTCATGAGTCCCCCGCCCCAAGGGATCATGATAATCCGTCTGCACCGATTGTCCAGGTTAATACTAGGACAATCTAGACGGCCACCACGGTGGCCTTCACCTCGTCAAAGCCCTGATCGCTGGTACAGCTCACAACCACGGCACACTGGCCCGGTTGGCTCGGGGGCAGCTGTACCTCGCCCGTGAACAGGCCGTCGGCGCCCGTCCGCCCCGAGAGCAGACCTGTGGCCTTCTTGAGGCTGGACACGAGCTTCACCGCGACCTCGGCGCCGGCGACCGGGCTCTGGCTCTGGCAGAGCCTCGCCAGCACCTGCACCCTGAAAAGGTTTCCGAAGGCCGGCTTCAGGGGCTGGTTCAGCACGAGTTCCAGGGTGTCCACATCGCCTTCTTGTTGGAGAAACTCCAGGATGGCCTGGTCCAGGGGACGGTCGTTGAAGGCCTGCTGTTCCAGCAGGTCCGGGGGTGTCAGGTCGTACTTTCCGTTCTTGATATCCCGGATCACCGCCCGATGCTGCTCATCCATGCGGCTCTGGATCACCGACTCGGTGATCGGCGGGGCCGCGATGAGGTCTTCGTAGGAGGATCGGTAGCTGTCGAGGATCTCGCCCCCCACGTAGATGAGGGTCTCGATCTTGGGGTTCGACAGCCCCTTGTCCTCCGTCTGCACATGGAAGACCCGGTTCCCGTGGCGCACATCCGTGTTGTAGCCGGTGATCATGAGGGGAACCTGGAGGACATCCTGGGAGGCAGAGGGGACACGCGCTTCATGCGCCTATTGTTGCAATCTTCCCGCCAGATCCGGCATGACTTCCCAGGCGATCTCCCGGAGGACCTGGTCACCCATGCGGGCCACCACGGCCTTGACCAGGGCGTCCACCAGCACCGGGTCGGCCAGGAGGGCCTGCACCAGGGCCTGTGCCTGCTGGGAGGAGACAGCCGTTGCAGCCGCCGGGGGAACCTGCCCGGGAACGGCAGCGACCTGACCACCTGCGGCAGGCAGCTCTGCCTCGACGGGCACCACCGGGGCTGGATCCGGGATCACCAGCGCAGACTCCGGGACTTCGGGAGCCTGGGATTCCTGGTCCACCGGACCCGCTGCCCAGACAAGGCTGACCTCGCCGATCAGGGAGGCCGCATCCGGAAGGCCGGCGAAGGCGTCGTCCGGCTCCACCACGTCCACCGCGGGCTCGGCCACAGGTTCCGGGAGCGCCAGCTGGAAATCAGCGGGAAGGGTCTCCAGTTCCTCGAGGCCCGAAAGGGTGACCAGCGCATCATCGTCATCGGCGAGCGCGCCTTCAGGATCGAAAGCCGGGATGGCCGATTCGGACCGGGCCTCGTGGGCCGGAATCCGCTCAGGCGGGGCCTCGCCGGTCAGGTCCTGGAGGCTGTCAAGGTCCAGCTCCTCCAGATCCAGCTGGACATCCGGCAGGACGGGCATGGGCAGGACCTGCTCGGGTTCATCCGGCCAGAGGTCTTCGGCGGTCAGTACGAGCAGGTCGTCTTCGGGCTCGGGGGCAGGCAGGGCCGACACATCTAGGTCGCTGGGAGGCTCCACCGGCTCCGGGCGCAGTTCGGGGAGGGCCTCCTCGGCCCGCCTCACCAGGTCCCGGGCCGGCGTCGCTGGCACGGTGCTGAAGGGCGAGGGGCTCACCGAAACCGGTGTCACCAGGAGGGCCTTCACCCGGTCGCCCAGTTCCCGCAGCTCGATGGGCTTCTTCAGGAAACCCTGGATGGGGGCCTTCGCCAGCTTGGCGGGATCCACGGGATCCAGCACGCCAGCCATCAGGGCGATGGGCATGCCCGCCGTGGCTTCCATGGCGCGCAGGCGCGTCAGCAGCGTCCAGCCGTCCATGCCGGGCATGGCCGTGTCCACCAGCGCCACATCGAAGCGCTCGCCCCGCTCCAGGCGGTCCAGGGCCTCTGCGGCGGAGTCCACGCAGATGAGCTCCACGTCCGTGGGAGCCAGGAGGGATTCGGCAATCCGGTGAATGCTGGGATTGTCGTCCACGAGGAGGAGACGCGGCATCGGAAACCTCGGGAAGCCGGGAGGAAGAGAGAGTGGCTGGGCACAACGCTACCAGAAATGTGCACTTCGATA
>Ga0268298_10000363_pt1 | contig 58559 bp, 57 predicted proteins | sample WWTPWeurt_MetaG_FD_194462 | JGI IMG/M metagenome (GOLD analysis project Ga0268298, IMG submission 194462) | Activated sludge microbial communities from WWTP in Nijmegen, Gelderland, Netherland - WWTP Weurt | ecosystem: Engineered > WWTP > Aerobic digester > Activated sludge | place... | reverse complement strand
TAAAACATAAGTAGATGTTTCGCTTTGCTCAACATGACATTGGTTTTTGTTTCGCTTTATTCAACATGACATAAAAAGAAAAATAAAATTTAATTAATTATAATTCGTTGTTTACTTTTACTACGAAGCACTTAAAACTAAAAGAGATATGAAAACAAAGCTATTAAGACTAACAGGAATTTTAGCAATAGTAATGCTAATAGCAATACCAGTAATGGCACAGGATAATTTTCCTGATCCTGAAGATGATATACCTGTAGATGGTGGTTTAACTTTATTGTTAGCTGCAGGAGCTGGTTTAGGAGCAAAGAAATTAAGAGATAAAAGGAAACAAAATAGAAATAATATTTAATTACTTTAATGATTAACGTACGTTAATTATTTCGCCATTTTTCCATTCAATAATTGAAGATGGAGTTGAGGGTGTTTGATCATTTTGTTTATGAGCAACCACATAATCAACTCCATTTTTTATTTCGTTGCTTATATCTAAAAATAATTTTGGGGAAGGTTGGTTGCTAATATTGGCAGATGTACTTACTATTGGTTTTCTAAATCTTTTAATAAGTGTTTTACAAAATTCATCTTTACAAATTCTTATAGCCACAGAGCCATCTTCGGCAATTACACTATTTGCTAAACCAATTGCTTGATGATAAATAACAGTTGTTGGTTTTTTTTGTGTTTCTAAATAATTAAATATTTCTAAATCTAAGGCTGCTACGTATTGCATTAGTTCTTTTTCATCGCTTACTAATACAATAAAATTTTTATTTGCTACTCTTTGTTTTAATTGTATAATTTTTTCCACTGCATCTTCATTAGTAGCATCACAACCAATACCCCAAATGGTATCTGTTGGGTATAAAATAATGCCTCCATTATGTAAAATGTGTAAGCATGCTTCTATATCAGAGTTAAAATTCACTATTAATTTATTATTTGCTTATATACTTTAAAAACTTCGGATGCACATTTTTCTTGGGTAAAGTTTTGAGCATGAGAAATACCTTTTACTATCATACTTTCTCTTAAACTATCGTTTTTATAAATTTCTTCCATTGCATTAGCCATTTCCATTTCGCTGTAAGGGTTTACATACATGGCAGCATCACCACCAGTTTCTGGCATGCAAGATACATTACTTGTAATTACAGGAGTTTTACTCCATAATGCTTCTAAAACAGGTATTCCAAATCCTTCAAAAATAGATGGGTAAATTAACGCAATTGCTTGTTGGTATATAGCAGGAAAATCTTTTGCAGTTTTAAAAGAATCATTAGTATATTTTTCTGACAAAAAGATTACATCATTTTCTAAGCCATTCGAAAAAATAAATTGTTTTATAATTTTTTTGTATGCTCCCCCTTCTCCTATTACTACTAATGGAATTTTTATGGCAGGTTGTAGCATTTTTAATGCTTTACAAATGAGCAACAAATTCTTTCTTTCTATAATGGAACCTACATACAAAAAATATTTGTTGGGTAGCTGATAAAATTGCTTAATGGTTTCTAGCGTTTCTTTAGTTTCTTGTTGTGCAAAAATGGGGTTACAGCTTTGATAACAAATAGCAATTTTTTCTTCTTCTATTTTATAAAAATCTATTAAATCGGCTTTAGTTTGCTTGCTTATGGCAATAATTTTATTTGAATTTTTACAAGCATTTTTAAATTTATTTCGGTAAATTTTTACATCCATTGAATTATATTGCTCTTGATACCTTTCAAAAATTAAATCATGCATGGTAACTACAGATGCAATATTAGTATGTTGAATACCTAAAGGAATTTCGTGACTCAAGCCATGATACAATTGAATATTTAATTTTTTTAAATCTTTTTTTACCCAACTGCTACGCCATATAGCTGTAAATAATGTTGCAGGAAAGCTAGTGGGTACAATGGTTTGTATATTCTGGAAAGATGAAGTATTAAAAAAATTACTGAGCTTTGGTGTAAATAAATAATATTGATGGTTAGCAAAATAAGTTGCTAAAGAAGTAATTAAAGTACGACTATAATGTCCTAAACCTGTATTATTGGTATAGGCTCTTTTAGCCTCAAAACCTATATTCATTATAAGCAGATTTAAGTTATTTTTTAAAACACTATATCAAAACTCATTTCTTTATCGCCTCGTTTAATTGTAAGTTTGGTTGCGTCTCCTTTTTTAAATTTGCTTAATGCCTCCATATAGCTGTTTACATCTACAAATTTGTATTCACCTAATTGTAGTAAAACATCTCCGGCTTGTAAACCAATTTTTTCAGCTAATTTTCCTGGGCTTACTCCTTCTATTCTTAAACCAGTTCCAGTATAGCCATAATCTGGTATTACGCCTAAGCTAACAGAGAATTTTGCTTTGCCCACTTTAGGTTCTCTTGTTTTAGTAAATGCTAATTTGCCTTTGTTGTTTGTTGCATCAACAATATTATAAATTAGGTGTATAATATCTTTTTGTGCAGTAAAATTAATTTTTTCCCAATCATCTGTTGTTTTGTGATAATCGGAATGGCTTCCTGTAAAAAAGAATAATACTGGAATATTTGCTCTGTAAAAACTGGCATGGTCGCTAGGGCCACTTCCAGAGCTATCAAATTTTAGAATTAAATTTTTATTACTTATAGTGGTAAAAATATTATCCCAAACTGGAGATGTTCCATACCCTCCTATGGTAAGTTTATGGGCTGTATCATACCTACCAACCATATCCATATTAATCATATAGTTTGGAGTAATATTTATAGAAGGGTTTTCAATCCAGTATTTACTACCAAACAATCCTAACTCCTCTCCACTAAAATGATTGAATAAATAATTATTATTTTTTGCATTGGAATGCTTAAGCATTTTAGCTAACTCTATTAAAGCTGCAGTGCCACTAGCATTATCATCTGCACCATTGTGCACTTCATGTAAAGCATCTAAAGCATTTTTATCTTCGCCATATCCTAAGTGGTCATAATGTGCTCCAAGAATAATTGTATTGGCTGCATGGTTGTTAATATAAGCTACTACATTTCTGGCCTTTCTTATGCTTGGTGCAATAGCAATTTTATATTCTAATTTGAATGTTGCACTTACATCTTTAAAATATTTTTCAATAGCTTCTTTCTTAATATATATAATTGGAATTTGTTCAATAGCAGATGGATCGTTTTTATTGAACATTATATTATCTGTGATATTAGAGGAATTGTAAAAGAACAATGCTAATGCTCCTTTTTTAGTGGCATTGGTTGCTTCTTCTTTTATATAAACGTTAATATCAAAATGTGGATTGTTTTTATTGGCTTCTAATTCTTCTTTAACATCTATAAACCAAGGTTCGCTAATTTCTTTTAAGGCAATTGCTGCAGTAGATGTTGTAAATTTTCCATTATTACTTGTTGCAAGTGGAAAATAATCTTTATGTAGAGCCAAGTTGACATTGTTAATTTTTAAATAAGAATTTTCATCTACTTTTTTTCCTTCATTAATTTCAAATTCTTGAATATAGCCAGTAGTGCCTTTGGGTTCAATACCTTCTTGTGTATATTGTTTAACAATATAATTCATTGCAGCAATTTCACCCTTTGTACCTGTTCTTCTTCCTTCTAAAGAATCGCTAGCTAAATATTGCACATGTTGTTGAAGATTTTTAATTAGTACAGCATTTATTTTTTGTTCAGCAGCAAGTTTATTTTTATGCTTCTTCTTTTTGCTTTGTGCATTTAGTGTAATAGATGGTATAAATATAATTAGAAGTAAAAGTTTGTACATGTTTAAAATAATTTTTACAAAAATAGGAGTTGTAGTTACATATAAAAGTAATAGAAATGTAAAATTGCTTTGTTAAACGTTACTTTTAGGAAGCATTATTCTAAAGGTAGTACCAATATTAGGCTCACTATGTTGTACAAATATTTGTCCTTTATGATAATGTTCAATAATTCTTTTGGTTAAAGTTAGGCCTAAGCCCCATCCTCTTTTTTTGGTAGTAAATCCTGGTTTAAAAACTTTTCCAATATTTTTTTTACTAATTCCTTTTCCATTATCCGAAACATCAATAATAATATTACTTGCTGTATCAATAATTTTTACAGATATATTGCCTTTACCATCCATAGCATCTAGTGCATTTTTTAATAAATTTTCAATTACCCAATCAAATAATGGTGGCGAAATCATTACAGGTAAATCTGTTTCATTATTAGAATCAAACTTAAAAAACACTTTAGCACCAGCCCTTTTCTTAATATAATCTATCATGTTTTCAATTTGCTCAATAATATTTTTTTCTTCCATATTGGGCTTACTACCAATTTTACTAAACCTGTCTGATATTAGTAATAATCTATTAATGTCTTTATCTATTTCATTTACTATTTTTTCATTGCCATTTATTTCTTTCAACATTTCTACCCAACCTTGTAAACTTGAAATTGGAGTACCTAACTGATGTGCAGTTTCTTTAGCCAAGCCTGCCCAAACCTGGTTTTGTGTGCTTTTATACGAAACATATTGTGTGGCTACTATTATTAAAACAAACAAACCTGCAACCAATAATTGTATCATTGGAAAGTAGCGAACCTCTTTCAAGAGTTTGCTTTCTCCATAGAATACTTTATTTTTTTGAGTGCTATCTAATGGGTTAATCCATTCAATTGGTTGGTTTAATTTTTTGAATTGGTTAATTTTTTCTTTTAAATAATTCTTATCCTGTAAAATTTTTGTTGAATCAATATTCCTGAAATCAAGTAAGCTGTCTTTTTCTGTAAGTAAAAGAATTGGAATTTCTACACTGTTTTCAGTAAGTATTTTACTTGATAAATTAGTTTCTGTAAAAGCAGGGTTGCTATTAGATCTAACAGCCTCTGCCCACTGCTCCATTTTGCTTCTTTCATCTACAGCAATTTTTTTAGCTAAATAGTTGGAATAAAAAATACTGCTGCCAACAATAATAATTGCAGTAAGTAATAAAATTGTTCGCCAGTTAAACCATTTTTCTAACATAGATAAAAATAAATAATTGTAAGTACTATACCACTTTAATCTTTATTAAGTTCTAATAAAAATAGTTATAAAATTGAAAAGTTAGAAAAGTCATTTATCGTATAGTTTGTATAAAAACTACTCTCAGAAGATTTTGCTTTTTAGTATTTGTAAAATCCCTTACCTGTTTTTCTACCCAATTCTCCAGCTAAAACTTTTTGTTGCTGTAAAGTAGAAGGTTTTAAACGTTCTGGTTTGTTTAATGCTTCCCAAACAATATTACTTACACTGTAGTTAATATCCATGCCTATTAAATCCATCAATTTAAAAGGGCCCATTTTAAAACCAGTTGATTCTAATAAACAATCTATATTTTCAATTGTAGCCATATTTTGTTCTACTATTTTCATTGCTTCTAAATAATAATGTCTGGCAACCCTATTTACAATAAAACCTGGGGCATCTTTACAAACTACAGGTACTTTGTTCATTTGTTTACAAACTGCAACAATACTACTAACTGTAGCATGGCTTGTAGTGTTTGCTTTAACAACCTCAACTAATTTCATTATGGTGGCTGGGTTAAAAAAATGCATACCTACAACATTTTCTTTAAAAGAACATGCATTTGCAATTTCATTAATACTAATAGAAGAAGTATTTGTGGCATAAATTGTAAATGTGTTATTTACAATTGATAACTGATTAAATAAGTTAATCTTTGCTTCTGGTTTTTCAATGATTGCTTCAATAATTAAATCTGCTTTACATTCCTTAATATCTGAAGTGAAAGATAAATTCTGGAGGATTGCCTGTTTGTTTTCTTCGGTTATTTTTTCTTTATTAACTAAAAAACTCAGGCTTTTCTCAATAGCAATTTTGCTTTTATCTAACATGTTTTCATTTACATCAAATTGAATTGTTTTAAAGCCAGCTTGAGCAGTAACCTGTGCAATTCCACTACCCATTGTACCAGCACCACAAACGCAAATTGTTTTTATACTATTCATGCATGCAATATAAAATAATACATTCATATTTGTTGTTTACATTTTATACACCATTAAATTGCATACTTAATTAATAACCACAGCATTTAGTATTTTTACATAATGGCAAAAAATAAAACTTTAAAGCAATTAGATTTATTTGCAGCTTTTGAACCTACACCTGCTACTGTAAATGAAATAGAAGCTAACTTAATTTCAGCAAAACAAGTAGTTTTTGCAAATGATAAAATTGGTGTTAAATTAAAAAGCAAAAACACTACTGTAACTTCTGATAATTCAATAATAAAAAAGCAAACTTCTCCGGAAATACAAATAGAAAAAAATCTTACTACTAAAAATAAAAGAGGAAGGAAAAGTTTTAAAGAAATGGATGCTGAAATTGATTTAGTTAATGTACCAAGCGATGAAATATTAAAAAAGAAATTGTATTATCCAATAAGAGAAGTTGCTGCATTTTTTAATGTAAATGCTTCTTTAATAAGAGTTTGGGAAACAGAGTTTGATATTTTACAACCTCGAAAAAATAGAAAAGGCGATAGATTATTTAGAGTGGAAGATATAAAAAATATTCAGGTTATTTATTATTTACTAAGGAACAGAAAATTCTCTTTAGATGGTGCCAAAAAATATTTAAAAGAAAATAAAGGTAAACTTACCACTAATCAGCAACTTATTCAATCTCTTATTCAACTTAAATCATTTTTAACCGAAATTAAAACGAGTTTATTAGTTAAAAATAATTAATGAATGCTTTCATTAATTCAAATTAATTTAAAATAACTTCAGATACTTAAAACATTTTAAGCATAAACAAAAATTATGAAGAATATATTTTACATCTTATTTATTTGTGTTCTAATGATTTCCTGTAAAGCTTCTTTTTTAAAAGAACTTTCAACTGTAAATTATGAAACTAGTAGAGATGAAGGCCATTTAGATAACCATAAAATATTAAAGGGCACAATTAATAGAAATATTTTATTACAAGACACTGCTTTTAAGTGGTTTACAGATAATTACCAATATGCCAATCCTGATGCCACAGCAGTTGATGCTTTTAATAAGAACAAAGACAAATTTAAAGTATTAGTTTTTGCAGGAATGTGGTGCGAAGACAGTAGAAACTTATTGCCTTTATTTTATAAATTAACAGATAATAGTAATTTTTCTGAAGATAATATTTATTTAATTGGTGTGGATAGAGCCAAAACCACAATAAATAATTTACATACTAAATTCAATATTACTCATATTCCAACTTTTATTATTCTGCACAAAAACAAAGAAATAGGCAGAGTGGTTGAATATGGCAGAACAGGAATGATAGATAAAGAATTAGGTGCAATTGTTAAACCAATAAAGTAATTAATATTCTTGAATTTATTTTCCAACTCTATTAATGAAATTATAATTTCTAATTTTCAGTATTTGTTATAGTACATTTGCCAAAATTTTTTTGAATACTTTAAATATTTTTACAATGAAGACAACTCCATTTACACAAAAACATATAGCATTAGGTGCAAAAATGGTTGAATTTGCAGGCTATAATATGCCTATTTCTTATACAAGTATTAACGAAGAACATGAAGCTGTACGAACTGCAGCAGGAGTTTTTGATGTAAGCCATATGGGTGAATTTATTTTAAAAGGCGAACATGCTTTAGATTTAATTCAACGTACAACAACTAATGATGCTTCTAAACTTACAGCAGGAAAAGCACAGTATAGTTGCCTTACTAACGAACAAGGAGGTATTGTTGATGATTTAATTATATACTGCATTGAAGAAAATAAAGTTTACTTATTGGTTGTAAATGCTAGTAATATTGAAAAAGATTGGAATTGGATAAGTAAATTTAATACTAATAATGTTGAGATGCACAACATAAGTGCTAAAACATGTTTATTGGCAATACAAGGCCCAACTGCTGTACAATTATTACAACCATTAGTTAAATCTGATATTTTAAATTTAAAGTATTACACATTTGTAAAAGATAATTTTGCTGGTGTAGATAATGTTTTAATTAGTGCTACAGGTTATACAGGTGCTGGTGGAGTAGAAATTTATTTTGAAGATACAAATGGGGCAGCAGATAAAATTTGGGATACCATTTTAAGCCTTGGTATAAAACCAATTGGATTAGCTGCAAGAGATACTTTAAGGTTAGAAATGGGCTACTGCTTATATGGAAACGATATAGACGATACCACTTCTCCATTAGAAGCTGGACTTGGCTGGATAACAAAATTTAGCAAAGAATTTACTGCAAAAGCAATTATAGAAAAACAAAAGGCCGATGGTATAAAAAAGAAATTAGTTGGCTTTGAAATGTTAGAGAGAGGTATTCCTCGCCACAACTATATTATTAAAGATGCTTCTGGTAATACAATAGGTAATGTTACAAGTGGTACACAGGCACCAAGCTTAGGCAAAGCAATTGGCTTAGGTTATGTAAATATTGCTAATGCTGCAATTGATTCTGAAATCTATATTGATATTAGAAATAATCCTGTTAAAGCAAAAGTTGTAAAACTACCCTTTTCAAAATAATTGAAAGTTAAGATATAATATATGAAGTAAGGCGTTGGATTATTATTCTAACGCCTTATTTCTTTTTAATGTTAATTTTCTTAAACTATCTTTAGTTGTAGTACCTGTAGTTTGTATAGGTTGTGTAGGTATGGTTTCTTTAACTGTCTGTATTACATTACTTCTCTGCCTTATTCCATAAGCCAATGCAGAATCTAAAAGTAGTTTAAATTGGATTGGATTCTCTTCATAAAAACTAAAAGTTTTATAAAATTTATCTGCAGTTGTATTATGCATTGCAAATATTTTTTGATATAAAGAATCTCTCTGTGCAGTATATTTTTTGGAAGTGTCTTGATCTTTTAAATGTGTATGATTAATTAACTCATCAACACAAGATATTTCCCAAACAATTATTTTCATTTCATTTTCTTCTATTCTGCTATTGTAATTACAACCAACAACAAACAGCATTAATAAGATAGAAAAAAATATTTGCTTCATTTTGTTACCTTAGTTGTTCTTTATATTTTGCTGTGTTGGTTATATCAATTAAACTAAGTGCTTCAATTGCTTGGTGTTTTTCTTCGGGAGTGCCATTTTTAAAAATACCTATTAATTCTGCCGATTTATTCTGCATAAAAAATTGCAAAAACATAGTATTAGCATTTTCTTTATTAAAACTAACTAGTTGATGTAAGGTTTGCAATATTTTACTTCTAGATTCTTTTTCAGCTTCATACATTTTATCTAATCCATTTCTATAATAACTGTAAATAACATCATGCAATATATTATACCTGCTATTAATTAAATTTTCAACCAAAAAATACCTGTTTCTTAAACCATCAAAAACTCTCCAACCAGATATTCCTTTAGATTCTGGAGCATTGTTTACAATATTTTGAGCTTTCATAAAAAATGCTTGCCCACCTTTTGGAGAAAAGGAATCGTAATCTAAGCCTAATATCATATAAGCATAATAAGCAAAAACTGCAGTTAAATTAGCTGCCAATGCATCGGTACCTTGTACCCTATTTTCATTAAACTCTATTGGCTGATATTCTACATATTTAAAAGTTACATCAGCATCCATATAATTTATTAAAGCAGCTTGATAGGCAGAGTTATACACTGGTCTGGCTGATTGAATTGTTAGAGATGCTTTGTAAATATTTACATCTTCCATGCTCTCTAAATTCAACAAAAAGTTACAAACAATTTTTTCATTTGCTTTATAAACATCATTACTCCATTTACGGTTGTTCATAAAGTTATTGAGCTGTGTTTGCAACGTAGTAAATATTTTTTTATCTACAGTAGTAGGAATTCTGTTTGCAATTACAGTAACTTTTGCTTGTAATTCCTGTGCATTCAATTGGGAAAAACAAGAAAAAGATAGTAGGAAAATTATGATTAATTTGTAATTCATTAAATTGAATTTTTTATATACTTTACAATGTCATTAGCAACTGCTGCTTTTGTCTTTAAATCAAAATTAATTACAGACCCATTTTTGTTATAAATGCTAATTTGGTTTGTGTTTGTTTTAAAACCTGCACCTTTTTGTTTTAACGAATTTAATATAATAACATCTACTTTTTTTGATTTTAACTTATTTAATGCATTTTCATTTTCGTTATTGGTTTCTAAAGCAAAGCCAGCAACAAACTGGTTTTTCTTTTTGGTGTTACCTAAAGTAGCAAGTATATCTTTGTTTTTTATGAGGTTAAGAGATAGAGTTTGTTCTTTCTTTTTTATTTTTTCTTTTGCTGTAGTTATGGGTTTATAATCTGCAACTGCAGCACTTAAAACAGCAATATTTGAAAGTTTAAAATATTGTAAAGTAGCCTTATACATTTCATCTGCACTTGTAACTGAAACTACTTTTATACCTTTATATTTTGTGGTTACTTGCACATTGCCAGCAACTATAATTACTTCTGCACCTTGTAAATAAAAAGCCTCTGCAATGGCAAAGCCCATTTTACCTGTTGAATGGTTAGATATAAATCTAACTGGGTCAATAGCTTCTATGGTGCCTCCTGCAGTAATTAATATTTTTTTACCAGCAAACTCAGTTGTTCTAAAAAAATTCTCAATTAAGAAAGTAAAAATTTCTTCCGGTTCGGCCATTCTTCCTTCACCAATTAAACCACTTGCTAATTCTCCATTATTTACATCTATAAATTGTACAGAGTCTTTTATTAATGTTGCCATATTTCGTTTGGTAGCAGCATGTTTCCACATATCTTCATCCATTGATGGTGCAACAACTACAGGGCATGTAGCAGATAAATAAATTGCCATTAAAACATTATCGCAAATACCATTTGCCATTTTAGCTAAAGTATTGCAACTTAAAGGGGCAATTAAAAATACATCAGCCCATCGTCCAAGCATTACATGATTTTCCCAAGAATCGTTAGTACTTAGTTCTGAGATTGTTTTATTTTTAGATAAGGTAGATAGCACCAATGGCGAAACAAAATCTTTTGCTGAGGGAGTAATCACAATTTTAACATCAGCCCCTGCTTTTACCAACATTCTAACTAACAAAATTGTTTTGTAAGCTGCAATGCTGCCAGTAATGCCAATAAGTATTTTTTTATCTTGTAACATGATTATGGATTGCTGCAAAATAACAAAAAAACGACAGTATTACTACTGTCGTTAATATAAATATATAACTTATCAATTATCTAAATAAATCTTCGTCGTTGTTTCTATAATAAATTTTGTTTTCTAAAAACTCTTGTGTTGCTAAAATTGCAGCATTAGGCATTTTTTCGTAAGCTCTGGATATTTCTATTTGTTCTTTATTTTCATGTACTTCTTCTAAATTATCGGTATGGCTTGCAAACTCTTCTAACTTATTTTTAAGTTCTTCTTTTAAAGAAACATTTATTTGATTTGCTCTTTTTCCAATAATAGAAATAGATTCATATAAATTTCCAGTAACAGCTTTAATATCTGCTAAATTTTTTGTTTCAATTACGCTTACAGTATTGGCACTAAGCTGCCTTCTTAACTTGCTCATTTTTTATATTTTTAATAAAGTTAGTGGATAAATTTTTATACTTCTCGGCTTCTGCAAAATATTTACTATCTTGAAATCTATCTGTGAAGTCTTTACACTCTTTAATTACTATTTCAAATCTTTCTTCCTGTTTGGCAGGTATGCTCATCTCTGCATATTTATAGTAAGATTTTATTACAAGTAATTTATATTCATCGGCTTTTTTAGAATCTGGGAAATTTTCTGAAACATTTGAAAAACAAATTGCAGCTGCTTTGTAAAAACCAAGATTATAATATAACTCGGCACTTTTATATCTTTTTAATTCAAGTTTTTCTCTACACAAATCAATAATGTTAGAAGCATCTTTAACTCTAGCAGAACCGGGATGTTTATTAATAAATGCTTGCATTAAACCAATTGCTTTATTGGTGTTTGTTTGATCTAAATCTACTTTTGGCGACTGCTTATAATAACAAAATGCCCTCATGTACTCACACTCTTCTGCCTTATTGCTATTAGGAAAAGTTTCTACAAAATTTTTAAATAAATTTTCTGCATTTAAATAATCCTTATCATAATAATAACAATAAGCAAACTTATAATAAGTGTCTTCAAACTCTGCAGTTCCTTTTACATACGGAAAAACTTCTTCAAACAATATTTGTGCAAACCTATATTTCTTTTTTGCATAATACTGTTCTGCCATTTTTAATTTGTATTGGTAATCTTTACTCTTTTGAATTTTTGAAAATTTATTAGAGCATGCACCCAATACAATTGTAAATAATAAAAATAAGAGTACTCTTTTCATTTGAAGTGTGCAAAATTACGGATTTGGCGGCAATTTATACTGCAATTATTTATAACTATAATTAAACTAGTTAATTATTACCTAAAACAGGGTTTAAAAGTTTTAATTTTTGTTCAAGTATTTAGCAAAAAAAGCAATCCTTTCTGCGTTAGTCAAAAAGAATTGCTCCTATATTACAACTTTATAACAAAATGATTGTTAGAGAGTAGCTAAAACATTATTCATATTTCTTACAGCATCTGCACTTTTATTAAATGCATCTTGCTCAGAGCTACTTAGTTTAAAATCAATAATTTTTTCCCATCCATTTTTACCAATAATAACTGGTACTCCTAAGCAAATATCATTTTGGTTGTATTCACCATCTAAAGCTACGCAACAAGTAAATAGTTTTTTCTCATCACGAACAATTGCTTCTACTAAAGCTGCACCTGCAGCACCTGGTGCATACCATGCACTTGTACCAATTAGTTTAGTTAAAGTGGCACCGCCTACCATTGTATCATTTACAACTTTTTGTTGTTGTTCTTCAGACAAAAAATCAGTTACTGGAGCACTATTCCATGTTGCTTTACTAATAAGTGGAATCATAGTTGTATCTCCATGCCCTCCTACTACCACAGCATTTAAATCGTTAGGGTTTGCTCCTAAGTGTTGGCTTAATTGATATTTAAAACGGCTACTATCTAAAATACCACCCATACCAATAATTCTATTTTTAGGTAAACCCGTAGATTTTAATGCTAAATAAGTCATAGTATCCATTGGGTTGCTAATAATAATTATAATGGCATTAGGGCTATGTTTTAAAATATTTTCACAAACTCCTTTCACAATACCTGCATTGGTACCAATTAATTCTTCCCTTGTCATTCCTGGTTTACGAGGAATACCAGAAGTTATTACCACTACATTACTGCCTGCAGTTTTAGTATAATCGTTTGTACTACCTGTAATTACAGTATCAAACCCAAGTAATGCAGCAGTTTGCATCATATCTTGTGCTTTTCCCTCTGCTAAACCTTCTTTAATGTCTAATAAAACTAATTCTGTTGCAAGTTCTTTACGTGCAATGTTATCGGCACAAGTTGCTCCTACAGCTCCTGCACCTACTACTGTTACTTTCATACTTTATATATTTTTTATTATGGAAGAATAAATTTTCGGATGCAAATGTACGTTGTTAAACTATTTTTTTCTTAAAAATGATTTAATTAGTATTTTGAATTTATAGAAACAAAAAACCTGTACCAAAATGATACAGGCTTTACTACTAACCCCTATAAAAAAACTAATTTATTTTTTTGTTTAAATTGGTAACCTGTGTTTGTAAATCATTTACCATTCCTGCAAGTTGCCCAACCTCCCATCTTTGTACAGTACTTGCTTTTTGTAATATATAAACTGCTTTCCAAACCTCTAAAACATCTTGTGCTTGCATTTGATATGGTTCGTAAACAGGATTATCGCTCACTAAAGTAAGCGTATTCTTTGGCTTGGTGTTTTTAATTAATCTTTTATAAACAATACCATCACTTTTGCTTAACAAAACATAAGTGTTGCTGTTTTTTACATCATCTAATTGTTCTACTTTTTCGCCAACAATTACACTGCCACTTGGCGTAGGCATCATGCTATCGCCTATAATTTCAAAGGCTCTATATTCGCCAGAGGTTAGCATTGGTAATGTAAAAGTGTTTAATTCATCAATAAAATTAGCATCTGCATAACCATTTAAGTAACCTGCTGCTGCTTTAAATGGTACAAAATGTATTAACCCATTGGAACTTTGTAGATTCTTTAATTTTCTTCTTTGTTCTAAATAGCTGGTGGCAGAATTTTCATTGGTTAGTTCTTTAAGTAATAACTCTTCTAAACTTAATTTAAAAATACCAGAAACTAACTCTAGTACTTCAAGTTTAGGCTCTGCTCTTTCTTCTTCATAAGCTCCTAATAAGGATCTTTTAATTTGTAATCTGTTTGCAAATTCTTCTTGTGTCCAATTTTTTAATTTGCGTAAATAGCGTAAATTTTTACCTGCGTAACTCATATACTAACTGATTTAGCTGCAAAATACTAACATATTTAGCAATTACCAAATTTATTTTTCATGAATTATTTTCCTAACCAATTATAGGCATTTTTATACAGTAGTTTTTCTTTAACTGTATTGTTTAAAGAAGATTCTTCTATTAACTTACCTGGATGGTGTTCTCCTAAAGGAAATGGGTAATCACTACCCAAACAAATTTTATCCTCTCCTATTAATTTTAAATTATAGTTTAAAGCATCTTCATTATGAACCAGGCTGTCTATCCAAAATTTGCCAATATAATTACATGGATTAATTGGGTTATCTGTAGCAACCAAATCTGGTCGTACATTAAAGCCATGTTCTATTCTACCTAAAGTAAAAGGAAAACTGCCGCCACCATGTGCAAAAGCAACTCTTAATTTAGGAAATTTTTCAAAAACGCCTCCAAATATTAAAGAGCAAATTGCTCTTGATGTTTCTGCAGGCATACCAACTAACCATGGTAACCAATATTTCTGCATCTCTTTCTCTCCCATCATTTCCCAAGGATGAATAAATAATGCACAACTTAATTTTTCTGCAGCTTCATAAAATGGGAAAAAGTAGGAATCGCTTAAATTTTTACCATTAATATTACTACCAATTTCTACACCAGGCATATTTAATTTGGTTACACATCGTTCCATTTCTTTTAATGCAAAATCAATATCTTGTAAAGGCACTGTACCAATGCCAATAAAACGATTTGGATGTTTTTGAACGCTTTCGGCAATATGGTCATTTAAAAAACGAGAGGTTTCATAACCATCTTTTGGTTTTGCCCAATAATTAAATAAAACAGGAATAGTAGATAATACTTGTATTGTTACATTGGTGGCATCCATTTCATTTAATCGTAAATCTGTTTCAAAGCAATTATCTTCCACTACTCTAAAAAGCTTATCCCCCTTCATCATACAGGCTTTACAATTTCTATGTTCTAAATGTATAAACTCTCCATAACCAAATTTCTTTACCCAATTAGGCATTTGGGCAGGCATAATATGTGTATGAATATCAATTTTCAATTTTGTAGAAGTTTATTAGATGCTTTTATTTCTTGTTTTGTTATATTGTATAATACCTGGTTCTATAAAAAATAATATTTACTTCTTTACAGGAGGTTCCATTACTGACCCACATTTATCACAAGTTCTATGCATTATACTTTCCCAGTACCTATTCATTACAGGTGGTAACTGTTTTACAATATCATCTACATGTAAAGTTTCTTCGTACAATTTATTTCCACAGTTTTCACAAAACCATAAAAATCCATCATCTTCAGATTCTCTTTTTTTCTCAATTACTAAACCTACAGTGTTTGGTCCTCTTTGTGGGCTATGAGGTGTTTTAGGTGGCAATAAAAACATCTCTCCTTCTTTAATATGTATATCTTTAAATACCCCTTCATCAATAATTTTAACTGTTATATCACCTTCTATTTGATAAAATAATTCTTCTGTTTCGTTAAAGTGATAATCCTTTCTTGCATTTGGCCCACCAACAATCATTACAATAAAATTTTCTGCATCTTTATATACACAAGAATTGCCAACTGGTGGTTTTAATAAATCTCTATTTTCATCAATCCATTTTTTTAAATTGAAGGGAGGAATTACTGGCATGTTACTATTTTTTAAGTTTATGAATTAATTAGCTTCAAAAGAATTTATTAAGAAACGTTTAAAGGATACACTTTCTTTTTACTACTTTTGAAAATAAAATTATCTATTACAAAGATGAATATTTCTCTTGAAAATAAAACTGCAATTATTTGTGGCAGCACACAAGGCATTGGTTTAGCAACTGCCAAAGAGTTGTCTAATTTAGGAGCTACTTGTATTTTAATGGCTAGAAATCAAACTGCATTGATTGAAGCACTAAAACAATTGAACTATTCATTTAACCAACCACACAATTATTTGGTTGCCGATTTTGATAACCCTTCTACAGTGAAAAGTGCTATGGTGGAATTTATTAAAAAAAATACAGTTCATATTTTAGTTAATAATTCTGGAGGCCCCAATGCTGGGCAAATTACAGATGCAACAGAACAACAGTTTTTAGATACTTTTAATCGTCATCTTATTTGTAATCATATATTAACCAAAGCGGTAATTAATGGAATGAAAGAAGCTGGTTTTGGAAGAATCATTAATATAATTTCAACCTCTGTAAAAATTCCCTTACCTAATTTAGGAGTTTCTAATACTATACGTGGTGCTGTAGCTAGTTGGAGTAAAACAATGGCTAACGAATTAGGCCAATTTAATATAACAGTAAATAATGTTTTACCTGGTGCTACTGCAACTGGTAGATTAAAAAATATAATTGAAAATAACGCAAGCAAAAAAAATATTACTTTAGAAGAAATTGAAAATGAAATGCAAAAAGAAATTCCGATGAAGCGTTTTGCACAACCAGAAGAGATAGCTAATGCTGTAGCATTTTTAGCATCGCCTGCAGCTTCTTATATTAATGGTGTTAGTATTCCAGTAGATGGCGGTAGAACTGGATCTTTATAAAAGAATTTTTTTCTAAAAAAGCAATTAAGTAAGCAACCATAATTTAATCTCTATCTACAAATGAATCTTGAAATACCTTATTACATAGAAAACTATATTGGTGGCAATTTGGTTGCACCATTAAGTAGTCAGTTTATAGATTGCGTTAATCCGGCTACTGCCGAAGTTTTTGCACAAATTCCAAATAGCAACGAAAAAGATATTGAATTAGCAGTGCAAGCAGCTACAATTGCTAAAGAAAGTTGGGGTAATACAACTTTAGAAGAACGTTTTAAAATCTTAAATAGAATTGCAGATTTAATTGATGAAAACATTGATGCTTTTGCATTAGCCGAAACAAATGATAATGGTAAACCATTATGGCTTAGTAAAAAGGTGGATATTCCTAGGGCATCGGCTAATTTCCGTTTTTTTGCTACAGGCATTATGCACTTTGCTTCAGAAAGCCATTCCATGCAAGGAAAAGCTATTAACTATACATTACGCCAACCAATTGGAATTGTTGGTTGTATTTCTCCATGGAATTTACCTTTATATCTATTTACCTGGAAAATTGCACCTGCTCTTGCAGCAGGTAATTGTGTTATAGCAAAACCAAGTGAAGTAACCCCTATTACAGCTTTTTTACTTTCTAAAATTTGTATCATAGCTGGTTTACCTGCTGGCGTATTAAATATTGTACATGGTTTAGGCAATAGCTGTGGCGAAGCTATTGTAAAGCATAAAAAAATTAAAGCTATTTCTTTTACAGGAAGCACCAGAGCAGGAGAACAAATTGCTTCAATAGCTGCACCTATGTTTAAAAAACTTTCTTTAGAGTTAGGTGGTAAAAATCCTAATATCATTTTTGCCGATTGTAATTGGGATAAAATGATGAAAACAACAATACAATCCTCTTTTAGTAACCAGGGACAAATATGTTTATGTGGGAGCAGAATTTTAATTGAAGAAAGCATCTATCAAAAATTCAAATCGGAATTTATTGAAAAAGTAAAGAGCCTTACAGTTGGAGATCCTTTACATGAAAATTCAAAACAAGGTGCTGTTGTTAGCAAATCTCATTTTGATAAGGTTTTGAATTGTATTGAAATTGCAAAAAATGAAGGTGGCAAAATTTTATTAGGAGGTAATGCAGTAAAACTAGAAGGAAGATGTGCCAATGGATATTTTATTGAACCAACAATTATTGAAGGGTTAGATGCCAATTGTACAACAAATATGGAAGAAATTTTTGGCCCTGTAGTTACTTTACAAACTTTTAAAACTCTGGAAGAGGCTCTGCAATTAGCCAACACAAGTAACTATGGTTTATCTGCAACTATTTGGACTCAAGATATTTCTAAAGCTAATTATATTGCTGCAAAAACAGAGAGTGGAATTTTATGGGTTAATTGTTGGTTAGTTAGAGATTTAAGAACACCTTTTGGTGGTAATAAAAATAGTGGAATAGGAAGAGAAGGCGGTTGGGAAGCTTTAAAGTTTTTTACAGAAACTAAAAATGTTTGTATTGAATTTTAATACTCTTTTTTCTTAGTTTATTTCAATTAAAGCATACTTTATTTTCAATACTTGTAATTTAAAAATAAAATGGAGAACAAAGTTATTCATACGGAATTAGCTGCAAAACCCTTAGGCTCTTATCCTCATGCAGTAAAGGTTGGCAACCTTTTATTCCTTTCTGGAATTGGCTCAAGAAAACCAGAAGATAATTCAATACCAGGTTTGCAGTTAGATAGCTGCAATAACATTATTCAATATGATATTGAAGCTGAAGTGCATCAAGTAATGGCAAATGTAAAAGCAGTTTTAGAAGCTAGTGGTAGTTGTTGGAAGAATATTGTAGATGTTACTGTTTTTTTAACCAATATGAAAAAAGATTTTCCTATTTATAATAAACTTTATGGCGAATATTTTAAAGATGTTCAAGCTTGTCGTACCACAGTAGAAGTAAAAAGTTTACCAACACCAATAGCAATAGAATTAAAAGTTATTGCTACAATAAACTAACTTTAAAATGATTTATCAAAATACATTAGCATTTGCAAAAAATTTAGATGAGCAAGATGAAATAAAAGATTTTAGAACTAAATTTTTTATTCCACAGCATAATGGTAGAGATACTGTTTATCTAACAGGCAATTCATTAGGTCTTCAACCAAAATCAACAGCAGCTTATATTCAACAAGAATTAAATGATTGGGCTAATTTAGGAGTTGAAGGACATTTTCATGCCAAAAATCCATGGATGCCTTACCATGAAATTTTTCCTAAACAATTATCAAAAATTGTAGGTGCATTAGAAGGAGAAGTTGTGGTTATGAACCAACTTACAGTTAATCTTCATTTATTAATGGTAAGTTTTTATCAACCAACAGCCCAGCGATATAAAATAATTTGCGAAGCAAAAGCTTTTCCATCCGATCAATATGCTATTGAAAGCCAAGTAAGGTTTCATGGGCTTAATTACGAAGATGCAGTTATTGAAGTAGAACCAAGAGAAGGAGAACACACTATAAGAGAAGAAGATATTTTAAACACAATCGAGCAAAATAAAGACAGTGTGGCTTTAGTATTATTTGGAGGAGTAAATTATTATACCGGACAAGTTTTTAATATTAAAAATATTACTGAGGCAAGCCATAAAGTAGGTGCATTGGTTGGATTTGATTTTGCCCATGCTACAGGAAATATTAACTTACAACTGCATAATTGGAATGTAGATTTTGCGTGTTGGTGTTCTTATAAATATTTAAACTCAGGCCCTGGAGGTGTTGCAGGAGCTTTTATACATCAAAAACATATAACAAATAAAAAATTAAAAAGATTTGCCGGTTGGTGGGGATATAATAAAGAAACACGTTTTAAAATGGAACGTGGTTTTATACCAATACCAACTGCCGAAGGATGGCAATTAAGTAATGCACCTGTTTTAAGCATGGCTGCTCATAAAGCAGCCTTAGATATTTTTGACGAAGTTGGTATGGATAGGTTACATAAAAAAAGAAAACTATTAAGCAGTTTTGTTTTATTTATTTTAGACGATATCAACCAAAAAAGCAACACCCAAACCATTGAAATTATTACGCCTAGAAATGAGAATGAAATAGGTTGCCAAGTCTCTATGCTAATGCTAAAAAACGGAAAACAAATATTTAATGCTTTAATGCAGCAAGGAGTAATTGCAGATTGGAGAGAACCTAATGTAATTAGAATTGCACCTGTACCACTTTACAACTCTTTTGAAGATGTTTGGAAATTTGGAGATATAATAAAGCAAATTGTATAATTCTGTAAAAAATTAAAGGAGGCAGCGAAGAATCGTAGCCTCCTTTTCAACCCTAAACCCTTAAAAAACTGATGTAATATTACAAAAAATTATACCAATCTTTAAATGTACATGGGCTATTGGGGCTATACTTCGGTAAATTGTATATATTAATAGGTGAATTAATATTTTTTAACGATACATGGTTTATCATTGCTTAAATCTATTTGGATTTTTTTGAATAAAATCATTCCAACCATTAAACTTTTTATCCTTCAAATTTAAACTACTTGATAGTTGATAACAATGACAAAGAGCAACTGCTAAAGCATCTGTAGCATCATAATATTGAGGCTTTTCATCAATATTCAAAACTCGTTGCAACATTTTCCAAATTTGTTCTTTATCTGCATTGCCATTACCTGTAATAGATTGTTTTACTTTTTTAGGAGAATATTCTGTAACATCTAAACCAGCATGAATTGCAGCAGCTATTGCAACGCCTTGTGCCCTACCAAGTTTTAACATACTTTGTACGTTCTTACCAAAAAAAGGGGCTTCTATGGCAAAAGTTTTTGGTTGATATAACTTGATTAATTCTGTAACCTTAGAATGAATTTTTTCTAACCTTACATAAATATCTTTATGAGAAGTTAGTTTTAAAACATCCATTAATAAAACTTGTTGTTTATTTCCTTCTACTTTTAATAAAGCAAACCCTAGTAACTGTGTACCAGGGTCTATACCAAGAATAATATGTGGCTTTGTTGTCAAATTATTTTTCAGTTTTTGCTTGGTCTGCTTCCTTTTGCAATTTTGCTGCTTTTGCTGCTTGTTTGGCAGCTTGCTTTTCTAATTTTTCTTTTTCTTTTCTTGCGTCATCTGCTTCTTTTTGCAATCTATCTGCTTCTAATTTCTTATGATAATCTGATACAATTGTGGGTAACATATCCATAAAAGCAGGTAATTTTTGTTTAATTTGTTCATGTGTACTTTCACCTACAAATTGCCTTTCTGTTGTATGTACAGCCATAGAAACTGTAGTTAATTTATCTTTCTTTTTACCTTTCCTATCAATACTAAAAAATAAATCTAGGTTGTCATTGGTAATCTCATTAATTTTTATTCCTTTAACTGTATAAATGCCTTTTGATTTTTTAAATTTTTTAACTCCTTTTTGTTGAAAATAATACTTTAATGCATCAATAACATCCGATTCTTTTTCATTTACATCCCTACTAATTGCTGGCTTTGTTTCACCATCTACAATTATTGAAGTTTCCTGTGCATTGGTTGTTTTTATAATTAGCATTAACACTAACAAGTAAAAAAACTTTTTCATTGATTCTTAAATTTAGTTTAATAATTATTTCAAAATTAATAACATAATTTGTAATACCATAATCATTACTATTTTTGATACATAAATTTTAACTATTGAGTGGAATAAAAAAACTTGCAGGTCAAACAATGTGGTACGGATTAAGTACCATAGCTGCCAAGTTTATTAATTACATACTTACACCGTATATTACCTTTAAGTTTACCAACGCACAGTATGGTGAAATGAGTATTATATATTCTTTCATTCCTTTTATGAATATTATTTTTACTTACGGCATGGAAACAGCTTATTTTAGGTATGCCAATACCTATGATGCTAAAAAGATTTACAATACTATTTCAATTTCAATTATTATTTCTTCTATTATTTTCAGTGTAATAATGCTATTAATGGCAAAACCATTAACCACATTATTAACAATTGAAGCCGATAATAATTATTTAGTTTTAGCCGTTTGTATTATTTTTTTAGATGCCTTAAGTACATTACCATTTGCTAAACTAAGGCAAGAAAACAGGCCACTAAAGTTTGCATTTATTAGAATTACCAGTATATTAATTAATGTATTTTGTATCTACTTTTTTTTGAGCCTTTGCCCAAACTGGTTAAAAGAAAATCCTACTCATTGGTGTAGTAAGTTTTACCAACCAAATTTTGCAGTTGGGTATATTTTAATTGCAAACATTGTCCAGTCTCTTTTTACATTATTATTATTATCTAAAGAGTTTTTTAGTTTTAGTTTAAACTTTGATACCAAGCTTTGGAAAGAAATGATGCTGTATAGTTTACCATTAATCATAGCAGGCTTTGGGGGAATGATAAATGAAACTTTTGATAGAATAATGCTAAGCTGGTGGGCTCCTGTACAAACAGAAATGGCTGCAAAATCTGAAGTGGGTATTTATGCAGCATGTTATAAATTATCCATACTCATCACTTTATCTGTTCAAGCATTTAGAATGGGTGCCGAACCATTTTTCTTTAAAAAATCTAAAGATACAGATGCCAAAAAAACCTATGCTAGGGTTATGAATTTTTTTGTAATTACTGTTTGCTTTATGTTTCTTTTGGTTGCCTTATATTTAGATATTTGGAAGCATTTTATTCAAAATACTAATATGTGGCAAGGCTTACATATTGTTCCTATACTATTATTGGCAAATATTTTTTTAGGTATTTATTATAATTTAAGTATTTGGTATAAACTAGTAAATAAAACTAATGTTGGTGCACTTATAACTATTTTTGGAGTAGTAATAACCTTGGTGATAAACTACTTTTTTATTCCTTATTATAGCTATACAGCCTGTGCTTGGGCAACTTTTGCTTGTTATGGCAGTATGATGGTTTTAAGTTATGTATGGGGGCAAAAAGAATACCCTGTACCCTATGAATGGGTAAAATTATGTTCTTATATTTTTTACGTTGTTGCTTTATATTTTATTCATAGCATTTTAATTAAACATTTTACCACATTTTGGTCTAGTTTTACTATTGCTAGTTTATTAGTATTATTATTTTCCTTTATTGTTTTTATCAAAGAAAAATCGGAGCTTAAAAATTTACCCATTTTTAATAAACTAATTAAGTAATTGTTAATATAGTTAGTAATCCTAATCATATTAAACAATTTCCTATATTTGCTTTAAATAATGCAATTAAAATGAGAGTAATTATTGTTGGTGGAGGATTTGCAGGCTTAAAACTTGCAAGATTATTGAATAATAAAAATGGTATAGATATAACTTTACTTGATAAATATAATTTTCATCAGTTTCAGCCTTTATTTTATCAAGTTGCAACTGCTGGATTAGATGCAAGCAACATTTCCTTTCCCTTAAGAAAAGTATTTCAAAAAAGTAAGAATATTAGAATAAGGTTAGCTGAAGTACAAAAAATTGACTCTAAAGAAAATAAAATAGTAACAGATATTGGCATTTTTGAGTACGATTATTTAGTACTTGCAACTGGTGCTAATACCAACTTTTTTGGTAACGAACTTTTACAGAAGCATGCTTTCCCAATGAAAAGCACTGTGGAGGCTTTGCAAATAAGGCATAGGCTTATACAGAATTTAGAAGATGCGTTGTTGTTGCAAAATAAACAAGAAATCGAAGAATTATTATCTATTGTTGTGGTTGGTGGAGGCCCAACAGGAGTTGAAGTTAGTGGCTCTTTAGCAGAGATGAAAAAGTATGTTTTACCTAAAGACTATCCAGAAATAGATTTCTCCTTAATGAAAATTTATTTGCTGGAAGGCACAGATAAAACACTAGCATCTATGAGCAATAAAAGCAGTATGCACTCCTTACAGTATCTACAAAAGTTAGGTGTGGATGTGCATTTAAACTCTATATTAGAAAGCTACGATGGGCAAAAAGTAAAACTTAAAAATGGTATTGAAATACCTACCAATACAGTTATTTGGGCTGCTGGTATAAAAGGTAATGTACCTAATGGAATAGAAAATACCATTATAACAAGAGGCAATAGAATAAAAGTTGACAGACAAAACAAAGTTCTACATCATCAAAATATTTTTGCTTTAGGAGATGTTGCTTATATGGAAACTACTCTGTATCCTAATGGTCATCCTCAAGTAGCAAATGTTGCCATTAACCAAGCTAAAAATTTAGCAAAAAATATTTTATTACTTCAAAAAAATAATTCTAATTTACTAGAATTTGAATATAAAGATAAAGGTAGTATGGCTACTGTAGGAAGGAACTTAGCTGTTGTTGATTTTCAAAAACCCTCTTTACATTTTAAAGGATTTATTGCTTGGTATATTTGGATGGGGTTACATTTGTTTTTATTAGTTGGAGTAAAAAACAGAATTCAGGTTTTTATTAATTGGATATACAATTACCTTACCTACGATCAAAATTTAAGGCTTATTTTTAAAGAATTTTACAAACCTAAATCTACATAGGCGTTCTTTTTCAATATAAGCATCTTTAAATAGATTTTCTATAAAATCATTTTTCAGTTCTTATCTTCACACCCTAAAAATTGCTACTATGCTTTATAGAAAATTATTTGTTTTTGCTCTTTTAGTAATTGTAAATTTTGCAATAGCTCAAAACGAAAATAATTATCAAACACCTCCAAAAGAAATTTCAGATTTATTACTTGCAAAACCTACGCCAACTGTATCTATAGATAGTAAAGGAGAATGGATGCTAATTTGCGAAAGGAGCAGCTACCCTAGTGTGGAGGAATTAGGTGAACCAGAAATACGTGTAGCAGGGTTAAGAGTAAATCCTAATAATTATGCTTATAGCAGGCAAAACTATTTTACAAGCCTTGTTCTTAAAAATATTAAAACAAAAAAAGAATATAAGTTATTGGGGTTGCCAACTAATTTAAAAGCTAGTAATATATCGTGGAGCCCAAATGATAAAAAGATTGTTTTTACCAATATTACAAAACATAGTATTGATGCCTATGTAATAACTGTAACCAATCAAACAGTTACAAAAATTAATAAAAAACCTTTGAACATTGTATTTGGTGGCACAATTACCTGGCATGGTGACGATGCTTTGTTGTATAAAGTAGCCATAGCACCTGCAACATCTATTCCTAAAAAAAGCTTAAAGCCTAATGGCCCATCCATACAAGAAAACTTAGGAAAAGTTGCACCAGGAAGAACCTATCAAGATTTAATTAAATCTGCTTACGACGAAAAATTATTTGAATTTGTTACTAAAGCTCAATTAGTAATTAATACCAATGGTATTGAAACTCCAATTGGCAAACCTGCCATTTATAAAAACATAGAAGCTTCTCCTAATAGGGCATATTTACTTTTAGAAACAATTAATAAACCATATTCTTATTTAGTACCTGCTTATGGTTTTGCTACAACGGTAAGTGTAACAGACATGAAAGGAAATTTAGTTAAAGAAATGGCTAAACTACCTTCAGCAGAAACTAGGCCAACCGGTAACGATAATGTTCAAAATATACCAAGAGGCTTTACCTGGCGATTAGATGAAGCTGCTGATTTAATTTGGTGCGAGCCTTTAGATAGTGGCTTAATTAAAAATAAAGCTGAATTTAGAGATGCTGTTTTTGGACAAGCTGCACCTTTTAAAGGAGAGGCCAGAGAACTTTTTAAAACCAAAATGAGGTATAGAAATACCATTTGGGGTAACAAAAATTTTGCTTGGGTTGTAGAAGGATTAAGTGGTAAACAACAAACAAGGGTTAGTAATTATAGTTATTTAGAAAGAAAATTTGAAACACTATTTGAAAGAAATACAACTGATGCTTATAATGACCCAGGAACACCTGTTACAACTAAAAATGATTATGGTAAAGAAGTTATTTATATTAAAGACAACCAAATAATTTTAAATAATACAACTGGTTCTTCGGTTAAAGGAGATTTACCATACATTGCTTTGTATAATATTACTAATAAACAAAGCAATATTATTTGGAGATGCGATGAAAATAATTTTGAGTATGTGGCAGAAGTGTTAGATAAAGATAGATTTACTTTAATTACAAGAAAAGAATCAACAACAGAGGTGCCAAATTATTATTTAAGAACAGTTAAAGGAGGTAGTAAACTTGAGGCTTTAACAAATTTTGTTAATCCATATAAAGCATTAGAAGGAATTGGCTTTGAAAAAGTAAGATATGTACGTGCCGATGGTATTGAACTTACAGGTAATTTATACCTGCCTAGAGGATATGTAAAAAACTCTGGTGAGTTATTACCATTATTAATTTGGGCTTATCCAAGAGAGTTTAATAATGCTTCAGATGCAGGCCAAATTAGAGGTAGTAAAAATAAATTTACTACCATTAGTTGGGCAAGCCCATTATTTTATGTAACGCAGGGTTATGCTGTTTTAGATAATGCCGAAATGCCAATTGTAAGCACTGAAGAAAATAAAAAACCAAATGACAATTTTGTGGATCAATTAAGGATGAACGCAGAGGCAGCAATTGATCAAATTGTAAATATGGGTATAGCAGATAGAAACAGGATAGCTATTGGTGGCCATAGTTATGGTGCATTTATGACTGCTAATTTATTGGCTCATACTAATTTATTTAAAGCAGGAATTGCACGTAGTGGAGCATATAATAGAACACTTACTCCTTTTGGTTTTCAAAATGAAGACAGAACTTACTGGCAAGCCCCTAATCTTTATTATGAAATGAGCCCTTTTAGCTTTGCAAATAAAATTAAAACACCTTTATTATTAATTCATGGCGAGGCAGATGAAAACCCTGGCACTTTTCCTATGAATAGTGAAAGGTTATTTACTGCAATTAAAGGTCATGGTGGCACAGTTCGTTTAGTAATGTTGCCCTACGAAGGGCATAGTTATAGAAGTAAAGAAAATTTACTTCACATGTTATGGGAGCAAAACGAATGGCTTAATAAATTTGTAAAAGAAGCAAAATAAATTTTAATTAGAAGAGGAGTTTAGTAGTGGTAAGATAATTTTTACAGACTAAACTCTTCTTTTAATTGTACAGCAACTTCGTTAATTACTCTTTCTACATTTTTACCTAATTCAAGTAATGAATCTGTATTGGTTGCATTTTTTCCATTAAACTCAATAGCTCTAATATCTTCTTTAATACTAGCTATTTGCATAGTATCTATGGTACTTTTTAATTTATGTGCCAATTTAGAAGCCATACCCCAATTTTGTTTTTCTATTTCTTGCACCATTTCTTTTGCTGTAGATGGAATGGTATCTAAATAAATTTGTGCAAGGTTTTTTACAAACTCTTCATTTCCTTGAACAAGTTCATATACTTGTACTAAATTATACATCTTTTCGGTTGAACTATTATTTACTGTATGTTTTGTATTAAATGAATTGCTTTTATTAATAACCACAGAATGTAAAATATTTAGTAAATCATTTTCTTTAAATGGCTTTGTTAAATAACCATTCATACCTGCTTTTTGATACTTATGCTCCTCTCCTTTCAACCCATTTGCAGTTAAAGCAATGATAGGAATTTTGTTAATTTTTGAATCTTTTAATTGCCTAATTTCAATGGTTGTTTCTATTCCATTTTTAATGGGTAATTGAATGTCCATTAAAATAACATCAAAAGTATTATTGTGTAAAGCGGTTAAAGCATCTTCTCCATTATTAACTATAAAATTGGTGATTTTATTAAGTTGTAAAATCCTTTTCAAAACAATTTGATTCACTTCATTGTCTTCTACAATCAAAACATTAATATCTGTTATTTTTTTAAACACAATAATTAATATTATTTACTCAAATATAACCAATAATAAGCTTTTATTATTTACTATTTGATTTCTAATTTTTACAATAAATTTAAATGCGATATGTCTTTAAATTAAAAATTATAACAACAACAAGCTACAGCCTCTAATATCACTATTATCCACTCTACCTTGAATTTCAAAACTACCATTGTCATTAACAATTGCAGCATCATCGGTAGCAATAAAACTGCAGGAGTATTTGTTTGCTAAATCAATAATGTTTAAAACTCCTTTTCCACTTTGTTGAATTTGCATAGGGTCATCTTCATTTCTTACTATAACTTTCATCCAATTGGGGCAATTAAAAATTCCATTTTGTGTAGAATAGGCTTGAGATAAAAGTTCTGTCATTCCGTATTCACTATGTATATTTTTTGTTTGAAAAGCATTTTTTAAAATACTATGCACTTCAGTTCTCAATATTTCTTTTTTTCTACCTTTCATACCACCTGTTTCTAAAATTGTAGTATGGTTTAATGGCATCGGAAATGCTTCGGCAAAATCTAATAACGCAAAAGTTACACCAATTAAAATAGTGGGAATTTTTTCATCTTCTAATTGCTGTAAAACAATATTTAACTGGTTGTAGTTATGCAAATAAAAACCACTCAATTGGTGTTTACTTTTTTTAATAAAATGTTCCACCATATAAACCAAAGAAGAATTACCTCTTTCAAGATAAGATGGTAATAAGCCTAAAATGCAATAGTCTTCAACATTTCCATAAAATTGATTAAAACAAGCATTAAAACTATTCTCGTACCAGGCTAAATCTTTAATTAAATGTTTGCTACTAATATTTCCAGTTGTTTTACTACTTTCAAAAATTGTAGTAGGTTCAAAATTGGTAGTAGTAATGGAATGAGTCTTAAAAAATGAAATGGGCAAAAATGGAATTTGATGGATAGAAGATACATTGTTTGGCTTAACCCCAATAAGATTGCACCACTTATTATATATTAAATTTTGATTGAATTGAAAATGAAAACTTTCTAAAGCCAAGGCATTAAAACTGTCTTCATTATTAATTTTTAAAATATTATCAATACAAAGTTTATTCATGATAAATTTAAAGAATTAAACATTAGTTTTGTAAGGAATAGAAACAAAATACAAATGAAACGATTAATTTTCATATTGCTTATTTTTACTACAATAAATAGTGGCTGTAAAAAAGAAACTGTAGCAACAAAGCCAAGTATAACAATTAAAAAAGTAGGAAATGATGTAGTACCAATAAATGGTTCAATGCAAATTATTTTAAGTTATACCGATAAAGAATCTGATATAGATTCCATTTTTATTTATAGAACAAGAACAAATATTAAAACTGTTTCTGGAAGGTTAAATGATAGTACTAAATTAGCCGTTCCTTCACATGAAAATAATAGAAGTGGCGAAATTTATTTAGATTTTATTACAGATGGTGTAGGAAGAAATGATTATCAAAAATACCTGATATCAGCCATTTTTCCACCTGTTTCTGGCATACCACCAAAAAATGAGTCAGATAGTATGTTATATAAAATTATTGCAGTTGATAAACAAAAAAATAAAAGCGATACAGCATTTTATTATCCGATTGTAATTTTAAGATAATTTGAAAACATGCTGAAAAAATTAACAGATATTTTTTTTTATGGAAATTTCTTTGCAGGGCTTTGTGCTGTAATGCTTTGCATTGAAACCAATATGCAGCATGGGTTTGCACTAAATGGCATTCATTTTTATACAATAATTTTTTTAGGCACTGCATGGTATTATACATACACTTATGTAAAAAATTTACCTAACGAACTTTTAGACGATAGAATCATTTGGTATAAAAAAAATACATCCTCCTTAAAACAAACACAAAATATACTTTTAATATTTTTAATTGCAGATATTGTTTTTTTTGTGATAAAGTATGAGGCTTCATTTATTAAAATAGCAAGCATACAATATGGGCAAATTTTTCTTTTCCCATTGGTTGCACTTACTTATACTTTTAACTTACTACCTTTTCCAGAGATTAAAAAATTAAGAAGAATTGGTTGGTTAAAGCCATTTATAGTTGGCTTTGTATGGAGTGGGTTTGTATCTGTTTACCCGATTATTTTTTACCAAATTCAAACAAATATTGGTAATGAAATTTTTGCAATGCCTTCTGGTTTATTATGGTTAAAAAATTTCATGTTTATTTCAACACTTTGCGTAATGTTTGATTTAAAAGATTTTGAAATAGACAAAAAAGATGGGCTTAAAACATTTGCAGTACAATTTGGCGTTAGTAATACTATTAAATATATTATTATACCTCTGGTTATTATTTGTATTGCTGCATTTATAATTTTTGTAGAGCAAAATCATTTTCCTTACCAAAGAATTTTATTAAACATCATTCCTTACTTATTTCTAATATTAATTTCATTTGCATTATTAAAAAAGAAAAGAAAAATAATTTATTACCTTTTTGTGATAGATGGCTTAATGATTTTAAAAGCAATTTGTGGCATTTTAGGTATGCTTATCATTAAATAATAAAACATGGCAACTGTAAAAAAAACAAAAGAAAAATCAATCATCACCGAAAAATCGTATCAATTTCTAAAAGAGTATATTAATAACGCATCACCTGTTGGATTTGAAAGTTCTGGTCAAAAAATTTGGTTAAATTATATTAAACCATTTGTGGATACCACTTTTCATGACCCTTATGGCACTGCTGTAGGTGTAATAAACCCAAATGATAATTTTAAAGTAGTAATTGAAGCCCATGCTGACGAAATAAGTTGGTATGTAAATTATATCACCAACGAAGGTTTAATTTATTTGAAAAGAAATGGTGGTGTTGACCATCAAATTGCTCCATCTCAACGTGTATTTATTCATGGTAAAAAAGGTGCAGTAAAAGCAGTTTTTGGTTGGCCTGCTATTCATACAAGGCTTGGAAGTAATGATAAAGAACAACAACCTAAAGTAGAGAATTTATTTTTAGATTGTGGTGCAAGAAGTAAAAAAGAAATTGAAGCATTAGGCATTCATGTGGGAGCTGTTGTTACGTATCAAGATGGGTTTGATGAGTTGGCAAATGGGTATTATGTAGGCAGAGCATTTGATAACAGAATAGGTGGATTTATGATTGCAGAAGTAGCAAGATTATTAAAAGAAAACAAGAAGAAACTACCTTTTGGTTTATATGTAGTGAATGCAGTACAAGAAGAAATTGGATTGCGTGGTGCCGAGATGATTGCAAGAAGAATAAAACCCAATGTGGCAATTATTACTGATGTTACACATGATACGCAAACCCCAATGATAAATAAAATTATTGAAGGAGATGTAGCTTGTGGCAAAGGCCCATCTCCTACCTATGGCCCTGCAGTTCACAATAAACTTTTACAATTAGTAGAAGACACAGCCAATAAGAAAAAAATTCCATTACAAATGAGAACAGTAAGTAGAAGCACTGGTACAGATACAGATAGTTTTGCTTATGCCAATGATGGTTGCCCAAGTGTTTTAATTTCTATTCCTTTACGTTATATGCACACTACTGTAGAAATGCTACATAAAAAAGATATTGAAAATACTATTCAACTAATTTATGAAACAGTAGTAGCATTAACGCCTAAAACTAATTTAAGTTATTTATAGTTTTATACTTGATTTTTTTTTCTAACTGCTTCTATAGTATAGGAGCAGTTTTTTATTTACAATTTAAGAGCAATTAAAATAATTTTAAAAACAAATGCTATTAGTTTTGTGCTATGATTATTACAAATTCTTTAGCAGAAAAATATGCTGAATGGCTTACCAATAATGATGACGAATTGCTAACACAAATTCATCAATCAACATCTCAAAATCATGCTCATGCACACATGCTTAGTGGCCATGTTCAAGGTATGTTGTTAACATTTATGAGTACCCTATTAAACCCTCATAATATTTTAGAAATTGGCACTTTTACAGGTTATAGTGCTTTGTGCCTTGCAAAAGGATTAACAGTAGATGGCCAACTGCATACTATTGAAATTAGAGAAGAAGATGCTAAAATTGCTCAGGAAAACTTTAATAAATCGCAATATAGCAAACAGTTATTTTTGCATATAGGCAATGCTTTAGAAATTATTCCAACATTAAACAAAACATGGGATTTAATTTTTATTGATGCTGATAAAACAGGGTATATTAAATATTATGAAATGGTTTTGCCCTTATTAAACAAAAATGGATTGATAATTGTAGATAATATATTATTTCATGGGCAAGTGTTAGAAACAGATATTAAAGGTAAAAATGCAATTGCAATGGATAATTTTAACAAGCATATTGCCCAAGATACCAGTGTAAACAAAGTTTTATTAACAGTAAGAGATGGTTTGTTATTTATTAAAAAGAAATAGAATGAGATGGACAATTTTAATAGCACTATTAATTAATTTTTGTTGTTATGGCATTGCTCAAACAGAAAAAGCAAATAAATACATTAGTTTATATAAAGAAGTTGCTATTAACGAAATGAGAAGAAGTGGTGTGCCAGCAGCAATTATTTTAGCACAAGGAATGTTAGAAAGCGGATATGGCGAAAGTGAACTTAGTAAAAAAAGCAATAACCATTTTGGAATAAAATGTAAAAATGACTGGCAAGGAGAAAAAACTTATTTTGATGATGATGAAAAAGGCGAATGTTTTAGAGTGTACAAATCTGTTGCAGAAAGTTATAAAGATCATTCTGATTTTTTAAAGAGCCGTTCTTGGTATGCTTTTTTATTCAAATTACCGCCAACCGATTATGAAGGTTGGGCACATGGATTAAAAAAAGCAGGATATGCAACTGCTATTGATTATGCACCCAAACTAATAAAAATTATTACAGATTATAATTTACAACAATTCACTTTAGAAGGATTAAAAAATTCTGAAGCAAATACTACCACTAAAACAGATAAACAAGATAGTACAACTATTCCATATCATTCAGAAGATAATACAGAAACAACTGAAGAAGACTCTACTGAAACTTCTACCAATGAAACAAGAACAAATATTTCAAAGCCTTTAAATCAAGACACTTTAAATCCTAAACACCCAATTTATGCAACCGATAGTGTTTTTACCATCAATCACTCTAAAGTAATCTTTTCTGCCGAAGGCACTTCTTTGCTAGCAATTGCCAATAAATACAATATTTCTCTAAGTTCTTTATTTGCATTTAACGATATGAAACCAATAGAGTTAATTGATACTTTTAGATTAATATTTATTGAGAAAAAATTAAAAAAAGGTGCAGAAGATAATTTTATTTCCAATAACAACGAAACCCTATATGATATTTGTCAGTTAAAAGGAGTACAACTAGAAAGCATTCTGCAATACAATAAAGGAATTAAAAAAGATGTAAAATTAAGTAAAGGGTTTATTGTATATCTTAGACCACAAAATAAAATTAAGAAAGGGAAATAACCCATTATTCTATTATCAATAAAATCATAAATGGTTATGCAAAATAGTATTTCACTTCATAATAAAGTATTTGTTCCTTTTATTTCAGAGCAAGAAATTGCTGATAAAATTCAACAATTAGCTACTCAGCTTAAACAAGATTATGACGGCAAAAAACCCTTGTTTCTTGCTATTTTAAATGGTGCATTTATGTTTGCATCAGACCTTTTTAAAACCTTAGAAATTGAAGCAGAAATTTGTTTTATTAAACTAGCTTCCTATAAAGGCACAAAAAGCACAGGCCATGTAATTACTGCTATTGGCTTAGATACAGATTTAACTAATAGACATGTTATTATTTTAGAAGATATTATTGATACTGGTAAAACCCTTCACTCCTTTTTACCACAAGTGTATAACCAGCAACCTGCTTCCTTAAAAATTGCTGTTTTATTAGATAAACCAGAACCACGTCAGTTTGATGTACCTGTGGATTATGCATGTTTTGTTATTCCTAATAAATTTGTTTTAGGGTATGGTTTAGATTACGATGGATTTGGAAGAAATACAAAAGATATATTTGAACTTTTTGAAGGCTAGTTTATTTTTTAAAATTTCACACTTTCTTTTAACCTTTTTGTAATTTGTAGTCTAATTGAAAAGTTATTTATGAATTCGATTAGGTTAACCATACTTTTACTACCATTTGTATTTTTATTAAGTTGCAAAAAACAAACTGATACCTCTACTAATACTCTATACTTTCCGCCTTATAGTGGTACACAATGGGATACAATGTCTATTACAGAAGCTGGTTTTAATGCAAGTAAACTACAACCATTAAAAGATTATTTAGCTATTACCAATACAAAATCATTTATGATTGTTAAGAATGGTAAAATTGTTGTTGAAGAATATTATAATAGTCATACAAGCACTACCACCTGGCAATGGAATAGTGCAGGTAAAACTTTAGTAGCAGCAATAACAGGTATTGCACAGCAAGATCGATTTTTGAATATTAATAATAAAGTATCCGATTATTTAGGTAATGGATGGACCTCTGAAAATTTACTAAAAGAAAATCTTATAAAAATTAAACACTTGCTTACAATGACAAGTGGCTTAAACGATGAAAACCAATTGGTAATAAAATCAAATTTAACTTACCTGGCAGATGCTGGTACAAGGTGGTCTTACCATAATGTATTTCAAAAATTAATTGATGTTGTAGCCTCTGCAACATCTCAAAATTTTGAAAATTATTTTAATAATAAATTAAGAGATAAAATTGGTATGGATGGCTTTTGGAATTTTGGCACAATTTTTAAAATTTACCATAGCAATACACGAAGCATGGCAAGATTTGGTTTACTTACACTTAATAAAGGCAAATGGAATAATGAGCAAATAATAAATGAAAATTTTTTATTAGAAAGTACAACCCCATCTCAATCAATTAATCCATCTTATGGTTACTTCTGGTGGTTAAATGGAAAATCAAGTTATATGTTACCAAATGCTCAAACTGTATATAATTCAACACTTGTGCCTAATGCACCAATTGATATGATTGCAGCTATGGGTGCAGAAGATCAACGACTATATATTATTCCTAGTAAAAATATTGTAGTTGTTAGAATGGGTGATGCATCTGACCCCTCTAATCCAACTTTTGAATTGTCTGGCTTTGATAACACTTTTTGGAGCAAACTATCTGCATTTATAAACTAATTTTATTTAACCAAACCATGTTACAATTTCTAACCTATTCCTTTATTTAGAAAAACAAATAGTAGCATAATATTAATTGTTAAAGTAAATTATTTTTTATTACATATTAATACTTTAGGCATCATTAATACTAAAATGAAAATCATATATTATGCAGTGTATTAAAATAATGAAAAATAAGAGATGGTTTTTAAATGCTTTAATTTTAATATTGGTTGTTACAACCTCATGCAAGCCTTTAAAAGAAATAAAACCAGAAACAATGGTTGAAAACAACTTAATTAAATACGAGAAAAAACCATTTACATCCACCCATGTATTTACAGCAGTATTTAAAAATATTCAATTTCATACATGTAAAGGATTAACTGCACTTTGTCCAAAAGATTGTGGCAACTCTGGCTTTATGGCAAATTTTAGTGTTTTAAATTACCGAACACATATTGTAAACGGACAGGCAGGAACTGAAAAACTTGACACTTATACTATTCAATTAGGAGATTTTTATAAAAAAGATTTTGATAAGGATTATGTTCGTTTTATTAGAAAATTAAAGCAAGGCAATGAAGTAACCATGCATATTGATTATATTTATGATTACACAAAATCAGCAGTTATGACCGTAGAGAAGATTGTAAGCATTTCTAAAAATTAAATTTAATTTTATGGCAAGAGTATCTACTTATTTAAACTTTCCAGGAAATACAGAAGAAGCTTTTAACTTCTATAAATCTATTTTTAATACTCAATTTGTAAATGATATTGTTAGATTTGATTCTATACCTTATGACCCTAACAATCCTACCATTTTAGAGGAGGTTAAAAAAATGGTTTTACATATAGAATTACCAATATTAGGTGGGCATATAATTATGGGTACTGATGCTCCAAAAGAAATGGGTTTTGGGGTAAATAATGGCAATAATATGCATATTAATTTAGAACCAGACTCTAGAGAGCAAGCAAAGTATTTGTTTGATGCACTATCTGAAGACGGCAAAGTGGAGATGCCAATTCAAGATATGTTTTGGGGTGCTTATTATGGTAGTTTAATTGATAAATTTGGGATAAATTGGATGATAAATTTTCAAATAAAATAAGATGAAGATTATAAGAGTTTGGTTTACATTTTTTCTACTACTTTTTTTCAGTTGTAAAATATATTCTCAAGTAAGCGATACAATACCTACACACGATAGTATAATTTTTTTTTCAAAACAACTTAAAGAAAATAGAAAAATAAATATATGGCTGCCTAAACAATACAAAAACAGTAAAGCCTCTTTTGAAGTTGTTTATATGTTAGATGGTGGTATTAAAGAAGATTTTCCACACTTAGCCAATACAATTTCAGAGCTTATAAACCAACATAAAATAAAACCTATAATTTTAGTAGGCATTGAAAACACTCAGAGAAGAAGAGATTTAACTGGTTTTACAGTGAATGAAAAAGATAAAGAAATTGCACCTGTTGTTGGTGGCTCAGAAGCTTTTAGAGCTTTTATTAAAAATGAGTTATTTGAAGAAATAAACAAACGTTACCGAACAAAAGATACGAAAACAATTATTGGGGAATCTTTAGCAGGCTTGTTTATTACAGAAACATTTTTATTATATCCTGCAATGTTTAGCAATTATATTGCTTTTGACCCTTCGTTATGGTGGAACAATGAATACCTTGTGAAAGAAGCTGATAATTTTTTAAATAAATTTACTAATCAACCAAAAAACTTTTGGTTTGCAGCATCTGGTGTTCAGGGTATTTATAAACCAACTAATGAGTTAGCATCAATTTTTAAAAATAAACACTTATCTAATTTTAATTACAAGTATTCATTTGAACCCAAAGAAGATCACAGCACTATTTTTAAAGCAACCAAAGAAAAAGCACTGATTTGGATGCTAGGCTCTACTCATAAATAACCACTTTAATGAAGCTGTTTATTGCATTGCTATTTGTATTTTTTACCAAAATTTATAACACTCTATAAACGGGGTAAACCATAAAAGCAGTTTCAAACCAAGGTGAGTTTTGATATACAAAATTTAATTGAGCTCTCCCACTTTTTGCAAAAGTAGTATCTGTTAGTTTTTTTTGATTTAGCTTTTCTTGCAATGCAGAATTATTCTTTAAATAATTTGCTGCAATATCTTCAAAAACATAATCAGAGTAACCTTCTTTTTGACCAAGTATAGCATCAAAAAAATTCCAAGAAAAATAAGAGTCTTCTCCACTAAGTTCCAATGTTTCTATTAAAAAACGATTAGCTACCTGATTTAGTGGAATATACCAATCTCCTTTTCTAAAATTTACTTTTTTAATGCTGGTTGTATATTTTACTTCGCTGTTTAAATGATGCATTTCATACTGTTTAGATGATGTTTTATAGTCCTCAATTTTATAAACTTCAACCTCTATAATTGTATCTTTTTTTAAGGATATCATTTCAATTTTATTCAGTTGTAATAATTCAATTACCTTCCACCAGCCTTGTGGAATTATATAAGCTGAAGGTTTTTTTACAAATTCTTTGGGAGTAAAATAATTATATATTTTTACTGTTTTTTGGTACGGTTTAGTTTTATCATAAAATAATCTTGGCATGCCCGAAACCTCACTATTTTTTAAACCAGATTCATAACCAAAGAAATTTACTTCTTTAAATTTAGATTTATCTACACTCCATTTAATTGGAAAATCAACTGCAGATTTTGCTAATTGTTTTGATTGCTCTCTAAGCACTTTAATTTCTTTACTATTAGCAGATGTAAATTCAATAAAAGATTGCATTAAAGTATAAGTTGCTTTAACTCTTTGTTCATAAGTTTTAAGCATGTGAGACTCCGGAACAAAAGAAAAAGTATGCCAAAGTGCTGCATAACCACTAGCGTATCTTGGGCTATCCCAATATTCAGTCCAACCTTTATCTGGTGTATTTCCCCAAACGTTCACATAGGGTATTAAATCATATCCTTTTTGCTTCATTAAACTATAAATAGAAGGTTCAAATTTTTTGCTTATATAATCTCCCATTACACCACCAAGTTTTGATTGTTGTGTTGTAAGCAAGGTCATTATATGTTGATAGTCGGCACCATTACTTACATGATTATCTATAAAAACATCGGGGTCTAATAAATGAAATATTTCCGTAAAAGCCCTAGCATCTTTAGAGTCGCATTTTATCATATCTCTGTTTAAATCTAAATTTTGAGCATTGCCTCTAAATCCAAATTCCTCTGGCCCATTTTGATCCACTCTAAAGTTTTTACTTCGGTTTAAGCAACCACCAATATTGTAAACAGGTATAATACAAAGTACTATGTTATCAGGAAGTTTTTGTTTATCTACAACTATATCTCTAGCAAGCAAAATACTTGCATCAATACCATCTGGCTCACCTGGATGAATACCATTATTAATGAAAATTATTCTTTTATTATTTTTACGAATTGAATTGAAATTATAATCACCATTATTGCTAATTACTGCAAGATGTAATGGATACCCAGCATCTGTGTTACCCATTGTGAGCAATTTTATTTTGCCAGATTGATTATCTAATTTTTTCCACCAATCTATAATCTCAAAATAAGTTGGCGTTTGAGTGCCTTTTGATAATTCAAACTTAGTTGTAATTGTCTTTTGAGCAAATGAGATGGATAAACTTAGAAGTAAGCAACAGCTAATTAAAAATTTCATACAATGTATTTATTCATTAAAAATAAAAAAGGCATTTCAAATTGAAATACCTTTTAAATAATTTATTTAATAAACAACAAGTAATATAAAATTATTCAGCAGTTAAACTAGCACATAAATACTCTTGATTTAGTTTTGAAATATAGCTGATAGAAATTTCTTTAGGGCAAGTTGACTCTTTACTCATTTAATAGTTTCAAATTTGGTTATTTGGGCTGTAAGCTTTTTTATTTCACTGTTATAGGCACGTATGGTATTTATTTCTTTTGCAGGCAGCCAATCTCTTTCATTTTTAAGTAATTCTAACTTTTGCCTTAATGCTCCAACGCTGCCACCAAATACCTTCATCACTCGGCTTACTTCATTGGCTTGTTGTTTCAAAGCATTAAATTTATTATATGCTCTGTCGCTATTAATGCCAATATTTGCCAACGTTTTTTTTGTTTGGTCTTTAAGGCTTAATATGTATTCAAGAATGTTTGCCAAAATTTGTACTTTTACACTATGGGAATATTATTTGGAATAATTTCAACAATTGGTATAGGTGTAATTCTGTTTTATTGCTTTTTACTACTTTTGCGTATGGCAGGTTTTGTAATTGCCATGCCAGTTATTATTATACAGCTATGTTCTAAAAAGGAAAACAGACGAAAAATATGGTTGCCACTAATAGCAATTACTATATTTTCATTTGCCTGCTGGTTATGGTTTACCGACCATTAGCATTAGATTATTTTCCTGCTTCTTTCTTTCTAATCCACTCCAATTCTTTTATTCGCATTGCCCATTGTTCATTGCTAAGGCTGTCTAGATTTTATATGTGCATTTGTACATAAGCTTGTTCATTGGTTATTCTAATCCAACACATTGCTGCTGCACAAAGTGCTGCACAATACCATGAATACATGCAAGATGCCGAGAGGTATAATTTGCAAATACGCACAGCAGGAGATGATAAAGTAAGAGCAAGCCATGCAGAGCTAAATGGCATTACACTACCTGCCAACCACGAATATTGGGACACCACATGGACACCCTTTGACTGGCGTTGTAGATGCAGAATAATACAGGTATTATAAAGCAAATATACTACCACCGATGATGGCATTGCCAATGCAGCAGCACAGCAAGCCATACCCGAAGTGTTTAGGTACAACCCTGGTAAACAGGGTGTTATTTTTCCTGAAAAACACCCTTACTATGGTATTAGTAAAAATGCTTTGGAGGTAGTTAAGGCTATGCAGCAAGTGGAGCAAAGCAAAAGAATTGATTTAAACAAATACATAAAAAACAATGTAACTGCTAAAATTGTTAGAGATGTGATGTTGGAATATTCTAATAACTTTCCTGAAAACTTTTTAAATGGGTTAGAAAAAATAAAATTTACATCCTCTCAAAGTTATATGATGCAACACACCATTAATGTAAATAATATAACAAGAAAACGTGTAGGCAAAAGCACTATTTCAATTAGCAATCAAACATTGAGAAATGGTTATAACCCAGCTAAAGAGTTTATTGATGGGCTGGCTTCAATTAAACAAGGACGTGAGCTAACATTTAACCAAGAGTATGCTTTTGAATCAATGTGGCATGAAATACTACATGCCAAAACTGCAAGCCAGCACCACAAATTAAGTAACAGGCAAAAAGAACACATGGAAACAGTAAACCAATTTGTGGCAAGGCATACCTACCCAAAATTTATTGAAGCATTTGATGGCAAAGCCTCCAACCAAATGAAATATTAGATAATGGATATGGCTATAAAGAATGGATAACCAAATTTAGAAACAAGTTGGCTAAAAAAGGAATTGACGAAAAGAAGGCAATTGATTTTTTAGAGCCACATTTAATGAAAGATTACAGCAGCCTGGGGCAAAAGATAGATGAGTTATTGGGGGATTAATACATCATCAAAACCAAGTAAAAACTCTTGGTGTAGTTCGGGTATTTTAGCCCAATATTCATTGGCTTTTTGTGGCTGATTACGATCTGCAAACAGTATAGCCAAATCGGCAATAATCATATCATTGCTTGTGTTTTGCTTATACCCATTTTCCGTTTTATAGAATAAGCCAACGAGTTCTTGCTCTGTTGGGTTATAATCAAAAATAGTATCCATAAAGTAAAATTACTAAAAATGCAACAATTTGAAACTTTTTTTAAACCTATTTTAAAAGACTTAAAAGTAGAGCTTACCGATGAGTTTGACAGAAATTTTGAACGTAAGGCTTTTTTTTATTTTGATATTTGTGATAAAGACTTACTGCAATGTGCAGATGCTGTAATACGATTGAGAGCATAATATTTATTTCAACAGAAAAAATTTGATGAAATATATTTTCATTTTACGAATGTAGGTGTATTTAGATGGAATGATTATAAAAAAATAATAAGACCATAGCTAATTAAAAATTTCATACAATGTAATTATTCATTAAAAATAAAAAAGGCATTTCAAATTGAAATACCTTTTAAATAATTTATTTAATAAATAACAAGTAATATAAAATTATTCAGCAGTTAAACTAGCACATAAATACTCTTGATTTAGTTTTGCAATATAACTGATAGAAATTTCTTTAGGGCAAGTTGCTTCACAAGCTCCTGTATTGGTACAACTTCCAAAGCCTTCTTTATCCATTTGTGCCACCATACTTAAAACTCTACTATTTCTTTCTGGCTCTCCTTGAGGTAATAAAGCTAAATGAGAAACTTTGGCTGATAAAAATAACATTGCACTGCTGTTTTTACAAGCAGCCACACAAGCTCCACAACCTATACACATGGCAGCAGCAAAGCTTGCATCTGCCTTATCTTTATTTATTGGCAAAGCATTTCCGTCCACTGCATTACCAGTATTAACAGATATATAACCCCCTGCTTGTATAATTCTATCAAAAGCAGTTCTATCCACAACTAAATCTTTAATAACCGGAAAAGCATTACTTCTCCAAGGTTCTACAACAATTGTGTCTCCATCTTTAAAAGCCCTCATGTGTAATTGGCAGGTTGTATTTCCTTGCCATGGGCCATGTGGTTTACCATTAATATACATTGAGCACATTCCACAAATACCTTCTCGGCAATCATGGTCAAAAGCAATTGGTTCATCTCCTTCTGCAATTAACCTTTCATTCAATACATCAAACATTTCTAAAAAACTCATTTCCGATGAAATGTTTTCTACTCTGTACATCTTAAACTCACCTCTTGTTTTTGAATTTTTTTGACGCCAAACTTTTAAATTCAAATTCATGTTATAATGTTCCATAATATGCTATAGTTTATTAATTCTATTAATTTTTAATCAATAAAAAATTACTCTTTTTTTGTTTTAATACAATCTAACTTTATTTCATATTCTTCTTGCCTATTACTATCTATTCTAATATTTTTAAACTTTAAGTTAGATAATGTTATATTCTGAATATACATTTTCATTTGAATACCTGTTTTAATATTTTGAACATTTAAAACTGAATCATTATATTTAGAATATTTGTAAGTATCTGTTATTAAACTATCTTCAATATAAAATATACTATCCTTATTAAATTTAATAAACTGATTATTTATTGAATGGCAAAATGTTCCTCTTAACGTATCTCTGCTATCCATCGTAAAATCTGTTTCACAAATAAATTTAACTTCCCAAAGACCTATTATTGTTGGTTTTTCTACATTTTTGTTTTCATTTACATTGGGTTGTTGATTACAACCTAAGGTAAATAATAGCACAAAAAAAACAACAACTATTTTAACCATAACTTCTATAAACTATTTATAGTTTCTTTGCGTTGGTTTAATTACTTCATACTCTAAAGCTTCTTTATGTAATTTCCAATTGCTTTCTCCTTCAAATTCCCAGGCTGCTACATACATAAACTCTGCATCATTTCTTAAAGCTTCTCCTTCTTCGGTTTGGCTTTCTTCTCTAAAATGGCCACCACAACTTTCTTTTCTTAATAATGCATCTTTACACATTAGTTCTCCAAGTTCTAAAAAGTCTGCAACCCTACCAGCTTTGTCTAATTCTGGATTAAATTCATCAATATCTCCCGGTATTCTTACATCATTCCAAAATTCTTTTCTTAATTGTTGTATTTCTACAATAGCTTCTTGTAAACCTTTTTCATTTCTTGCCATTCCGCATTTATCCCACATTATTTTACCTAAACGTTTATGAAAGGTTTCTACCGATGTGTTGCCCTTAATATTCATCAAGGTTCTTATTCTGTCTCCTACTTCTTTCTCTGCATTTACAAATGCTTCATGATCGGTAGATATAGGTTTAGTGTATATTTCATCGGCCAAATAATTACCAATTGTATAAGGTATAACAAAGTATCCATCTGCCAAACCTTGCATTAGTGCACTAGCCCCAAGCCTATTAGCTCCATGATCGCTAAAATTTGCTTCGCCCAAACAGTACATTCCTTTTACGCTTGTCATTAATTCATAATCAACCCATAAACCACCCATTGTATAGTGTACTGCTGGGTAAATTCTCATTGGTACTTCATAAGGATTTTCTCCAGTAATTTTTTCATACATATCAAACAGGTTTCCATATTTTTCTTTAACTACCTGTTTACCTAATGTAATAATTTCAGCACTGCTAGCATCTTCTACTTCTCTGCCATGTTTAGTAATTTCAATTTTACCATATCTTTCAATTGCCGAGGCATAATCTAAATAAACAGCTTGTTTACTTGTACCTACGCCAAAGCCTGCATCACATCTTTCTTTAGCAGCACGGCTTGCAACATCTCTTGGAACAAGGTTACCAAATGCAGGATATCTTCTTTCTAAATAATAATCTCTTTCTGATTCTGGTATTTCATTAGGTTTTCTATTATCTCCCTGATTTTTTGGAACCCAAATTCTACCATCATTCCTCAACGATTCGGACATTAAGGTTAGTTTACTTTGGTGGTCTCCACTAACTGGAATACAAGTTGGATGAATTTGTGTAAAACAAGGATTTGCAAATAATGCACCAGCTTTATGTGCCTTCCATGCAGCAGTAACATTGCTACCCATTGCATTGGTGCTTAAATAAAATACGTTGCCATAACCACCAGTACAAAGTAAAACAGCATTTCCAAAATGTCGTTGCAACTTACCAGAAATTAAATCTCTTGCAATAATACCTACAGCTTTTCCGTCAATGGTAACCACTTCTAACATTTCGTGGCGGTTATACATTTTTACATTTCCCAAAGCAACTTGTCTTTCTAAAGCTTGGTAAGCCCCTATCAATAATTGCTGACCAGTTTGCCCAGCAGCATAAAATGTTCTTTGCACTTGCGTACCACCAAAAGAACGATTACTTAATAAACCTCCATATTCCCTTGCAAAGGGTACACCTTGAGCAACACATTGGTCAATAATATTAGCACTTACTTCTGCTAAACGATGCACATTGGCTTCTCTTGCTCTATAATCTCCTCCTTTAACGGTATCATAAAATAATCTAAATACACTATCACCATCATTTTGATAATTTTTTGCAGCATTTATTCCACCTTGTGCAGCAATAGAGTGTGCTCTTCTTGGGCTATCCTGAAAGCAAAATGCTTTTACTTTATAACCCAATTCACCTAAAGTTGCAGCAGCACTAGCACCAGCTAATCCAGTACCTACAACAATTACTTCTAGTTTTCTTTTATTGGCAGGGTTTACTAATTTGCAATGCCCCTTATAATCTGTCCATTTACTTTCTAAATTACCAGCAGGAATTTTTGATTCTAACATATAGTATCAGTTTCAGGTTTTGGAAAACAATTATTATTTTCTAAATATTTTTTATTTATTTAACCAGCATTCTATTAAAACTCAACTTTCTCGGCGTCGCACACTTCAACGTTTATATTTCTATTTATCAGAAATATATTTTTTATACCCAACCTAAATAAAAACTTATAGGCATTAATGCAAATGCAAGTGGTACAATAATTGCAAAACAATAACCTAATGAAGTAATCATTTTATTATATCGCTTATTGCTTACACCTATTGTTCTAAAAGCACTTTGAAAACCATGAGCTAAATGATAGGCTAAGGAAAGACAACCTAGTACATATAAAATTACAATTACCAAACCATATTGTTGATTGGTAAATACAGTCTTCATTTCGGCAAATAAGTTATGATATATTTTATCGTCGTAAGATACTTCAGCCAATCCTGTAATACGGCTAGGTACCCAAAAATGTGCAATATGCATTATTAAAAACAACAATAATAAAGTACCTAATAAGCCCATGCTACGGCTATACCATTTGCTGCCTTTGTTGCCAAAATCTACAGCATACTTAACTTTACCTCTTGCTTTTCTATTAAAACTTTCTAACATAAAGCCTTGTACAATATGTAAAATAATACCAGCAAAAAGCCCAATTTCTAAAATTCTGGGTACAACATTATCACCCATAAAAGCAGCAGCTTTATTAAACATTTTGCCATCGTCCATAGCCCAAATGCATGCATTTAAGCCAACGTGTACTATTAAAAATAAAATAAGAAAAATTCCGGTAAAGCCCATGGTTAGTTTTTTGCCTACCGATGATGTGAACATTTGTTTCCAAGTCATAAGCAAATATTGTGGTTGTAAATTAACGTTACAAAAATACAATTTTATGACAAATGAATTTTATAAATTATTTTTTTTTAAACTAATCTAAAAAAAATTCAATTATCTGTTTATTAATTGTTCTTAATTTTATACACCATAATATTACTTATGAAAAATAAAATACTATTCAGTTTAATTTTCACTCTTTACTTATCAAATGTTTTTGCACAAAAAAAAGGTGTTCAAATTTTAAATACAGGAGCACCGATACAAGTAAGTTTTAGAGGAATGAGTGTGGCCGATGAAAATACTGTTTGGATTAGTGGCAACAATGGCACTGTTGGCAAAACAACAGATGCAGGTAAAACATGGCAATGGACAAGGGTTAAAAATTTTGAGCAAAATGATTTTAGAGATATTCATGCTTTTGATAGTAACAATGCTATTATAATGGCAGTAGGCAACCCAGCTTATATTTTAAAAACAAAAGATGGTGGTAAAAGTTGGTACACTGTTTTTTCTAGAAATATGGAAGGAATGTTTTTAGATGCAATGGATTTTTTAGATAATACAACTGGTGTTTGCATTGGAGATCCTATTTCTGTTGGCAATTCTGGCAGAAGGTTTTTCTTTATTATTAAAACTATTGATGGTGGTGAAACCTGGGAGCAAGAGCCTTTATACAAAATGCCACCTGCACAAGAAGCTGGAGAAGCTATTTTTGCAGCAAGTGGCACTAATATTGCCATGCTACAACACCCCGATTTTGAATATGCATTTGCAACTGGTGGTACAGTAAGTAATATTTATTTTATTGGTAGAGAAGGTAAACAAAATAAAGGTGCCCAAATACCAATAAACCAAGGTATTGAAACAACTGGTACATTCTCATTAGCAACAGATGGTAAAAAGAAGTTTTATTGTATTGGTGGAGATTACAAATTACCAAATAGTACTTACGATAATTTTTATTGGTCAACAGATGTTGGGAAAAAATGGGCTTCTCCCAATACAGCACCTCCTTATGGATACAGAAGTTGTTTACGTATAATAGATAAAGAAACCATGATAGCCTGTGGGCTAAATGGTGTTGATATTAGTAAAGATGGTGGAGATGATTGGAAAAACATCTCTAAAGAAGGTTTTAATGTTTGCATGGTATCTGCAAAAAATAAAATGGTTTTCTTAGCTGGCGATAGAGGAAAAGTTGGGATTTACTACTACTAATACAACATTCTAACTTTAATAGTTTCTTTTATTTCTTTTAATAATTCAACCGCATGTTTAGATAATTTTTTATCTACATCTAATACCACATAACCAATATCATCATTGGTTTTAAGGTGTTGTCCTACAATATTTATATTATGTTTAGATAGAGATGTATTTATGGCACTTAATACACCTGGTACATTTTTGTGTATGTGTAAAATTCTGTGTGCAGAATCTACAGGTGGTAAAATAATTGCAGGTACAGTGTGAGAGCCATTGGTAATTCCACTTTCTAAGAAATGAATGAGTTTATAACTGATATCTTCTCCAATATTTTGTTGAGCTTCTTCCGTGCTACCTCCAATATGTGGTGTTAGCAGTACATTGTTTAAGCCTTGAATAGGGCTTTTAAATGTATCGCCATTTTTTTCAGGTTCAACAGGAAATACATCTACAGCTGCACCACTTAGTTGCATTTCTTTTAATGCCGTAGCTAAAGCATCTAAATCTACTACTTCGCCTCTGGCATAATTTATTAATATACATCCATTTTTAAAATATTTAAGGTTGTTTTTATTTATTAAATTTTTGGTTTGAGGAGTTTCTGGTACATGCAATGAAATAATATCGGAAACAGACAATAACTCTTTTAAATTTTTACACACAGTTGCATTACCTAATGGAAGTTTAGTTTCTACATCGTAAAACATTACTTTCATACCAAGGCTTTCTGCCAGTACACTTACCTGACTACCAATATTACCATATCCAATAATACCCAATGTTTTACCTCTTAACTCATAACTTCCTTTAGAATCTTTTAACCAAATACCTTTATGAGCAGCATTATTTTTATCAATAATTTTTCTAATTAATACAATTGCAGAGCCAATTACTAATTCTGCCACACTTCTGGTATTACTGTAAGGTGCATTAAATACTACAACCCCTTTATTGGTTGCTGCTTGTAAATTTACCTGATTTACTCCAATACAAAAACAACCAATAGCTTGTAATTTATTTGCAGCTTGTAATACTTTTTCGGTAATAAATGTTTTTGACCTTATGCCTAAAACATGAACATCTTTAATGGCTTTAATTAACTCTTCTTCACTTAATGCTCCAGAATTTTTTTTCACATTAACATATCCATGCTGCTTTAAAATTTGAACAGCCTTTTCGCTAATATTTTCTAAAAAAAGGATATTTATTTTTTCTTTTGGATAACTAGTATTTTGTAATTTTTTATTCATACAGCAAATTAAACGATTTGTGAACAATTTATGGAACAATACATTGGTGCTAAACTATATTTGTTGGCTTTAAACAAAGTATATTTTTTAAAATTATGATTAGAGTAGTGCTATTAATATTGGGGATGATAATTATATCTTGTAACAATAATAATAAAAGCAAAGTTAACAACCATTTATTTCCATTTAGGGGCTTAAGTAAAATCGAAAAATTAGACTTTTCGAGTAAAGCATTAAACATTTATAATAGCATTTTAGGGAATGAATTTAGTGGGGGAATTTTAATTGCCAAAAATGGAGAAATAGTTTTTGAAAAATACAATGGCTTTATAAATTTTAAAGAAAAGGAACATATTAAAAGCTCAACTCCTATTCATATTGCATCTATTTCTAAACCTATTACTGCATTAGCAATATTACAGCTTGTTGAAAAAAAGCTAATCAGCTTAGACGATACTATTCAAAAATTTTTCCCTAGCTTTCCTTATCAAAATATAACAGTACTTCATTTACTAAATCATAGAAGTGGCTTACCAAATTATTTATATTTTATGGATACTGCTTGGAGGGCTTCTACAAAATTTGTAACCAATAATGATGTGTTACAATTTATGATTAAAAACCAACCTGCTGCTTACTCAAACCCAAACACTGTTTTTCATTATTGTAACACCAATTATGTTTTATTAGCTATAATTGTTGAATCTGTTACACATCAATTTTTTCCTAATTATATTAAAGAAAATATATTTAAACCAATTGGTATGCAAAATAGCTTTGTGTTTAATATAAATGATACTTCCAATTATGTTCCTTCTTACCAATTCAATAATATACCCTATACATTAGAGAGCTTTGACTGTGTTTATGGAGATAAGAATGTATATTCTACAGTTAGAGATTTATGGTTATTAGATAAGGCTTTGTACAATAATAGTATTATCTCCAAAAATACTTTTAATATAGCTACTACTGCCTATAGTAATGAAACTAAAGGAAATAAAAATTATGGTTTAGGCTGGCGTTTATTTTTAAAGAATAACGATACAGTTATTTATCATGGTGGTTGGTGGCATGGTAATAATAGTTTATTTACTAGGTTAATTAAAGATACTGCTACTGTTATTACTTTAGGTAATAGGTATAACAAAAGAATTTATAATAGCAAACAAATGGCTACTATATTTTCTAATAAAGAAATAGGAGAAGTTGAAGAATAGTTATAACTAAAATTGCACTTATTGATAAGCTTAATGTACTTTTTAGTTAGTATTTTTTATTAAAAATTAAAAGCCTTTATTTTTATCTACTATCAAAAAAAACAGGTTACTAAATAGTTAGTAACCTGTTTAAAATACTTGAAAAAAACTTATTGAACAATTAACGAATTAGAATAAACATTGTTATTATTTTCATTCATTAATATTAAACGATAAACACCTTTAGCAAATGTTACTGTATTAATTTTATGGTTATTTAAACCTTGGTTTAAGTTAATTGCTTTACTATAAACTCTTTGGCCATTTAAGTTATATAAAACTAAAGAGTATTTACCTTTTACTTCGCTAGAAATTTGTACATCTGCATAAGTAGTTGCAGGGTTTGGTGAAATAGAAAATAATACTTTTTCGGTTCTTTTTAAATTAATTGTTTTTGAATACTCTACACTACCATCATTATTAATTATTTTTAAACGATAGTAACTATTTATTGTTGGCTTATAATCTTTAAAGTTTCCTACTTTATTATAAACAGCAGCCCCATCAATTGTGCCTATTGTTGTAAAATCTGATCCTGTGCTACTTCTTTCAATTTCTATTTTATTTACATTAATAATTTGGTCTGCAGTCCAATCTAAATTATTATAATCACGTTGTACTTTACCATTAAATGAGCTTAGTTTTATAGGAAGTGCTGAACCACTAATAACCATATTAAAATTAGCCTTAGTATTTTCTATAGCACTTATAAAAATTAAATAATTTGTATTAGCACTTAATCCTGTTATAGGATTGAACACCATGTTTTTTGTAAAAGTTGTACAAGAAATTGGGGTTGGATATGCACCTGCTGAAGGACAAGTACTTACTTCGTATAAAGCAAATCTAAACCCTGTACCAAGTTGCCCAGGTATAACAGAAGAGCATAGAGTTAATGAAGTTGGTGTTGCAATATAGTTAGTAATTGAAATATTTAAGTTACCACTATTATCAGTAAGAATAGGATAAAATGCTGTACTGGTAACATTGCTTCCAGAACCATCGCATTTAATTTGGGTAAAATATGGGTCAACAAATCTGTTACTAGTTGCATGAACCATATCAAAATTTACAATTGTACCGCCATCTGTTGGTGTAGAAGGGAAGGTTAAAGGACATTCATCTTTTGGTTCAGTAATTATAGTTAGAGGTACCATTTCTGTTTGAGAAGTACAATTACCATATACATTATTTTGTTGTTGTATGGAGTATGTAGCACCATCTCTAGCTGATTTATCTGGTGTTATTCTTCTATTGGATCCATGAACTGAATAGTGCATAATATTACCAGGATTAGTTGTACCTGCACCAGCACCTTCTGAAGGAAGGTTAACGTGAGCAAGGTTTAAAGCATGGCCTAATTCATGTAGTAAAACTGATTCTAGATCTATATAAGAATTATTTACTGCTATTGAAGGGCAAGGTCCTTCATTAAAATTAGTTGTTCCAGAAGATACGCCATTATTTCTAATAATAACATCAAATTTTGGTTTTCTAGCTTCATTAGTAACATTACAAATGCCAGAGTAAGAATAGCATACAGCAAGTGTACCTGCAGATAAAGGTGAAACGCCAGTGTTGGTATTATCGTACATAATAACACATTCTGATGTAGAACCTGTAATTACTTGAGTTGTTGTAGTACCACCTTCTATAACATTAAAGCCAGAAATTTCTCTCCAAGTTGTTAATGCACGTTGAAAAGTTTGTTTGGTTGGGCTAATATCTAAATTTACACCTCCACCAGAAGTACTTGTACTATAATAAACTGTATAACCACCGGCACTATTAACATCCATTAAATTAAACTCTTTTACATAATATGTACCACCTGAGTTAAAAGTGGTATTAATTACACCATAATGTGCAGTTAAATTGGTAAAGGAGTATGCAACATTACCAAGATTATCTCTAACTTTTATTGCACCACTACCAGCTCTTGCAGGTACTTTAATTTTAATTTCAGTATCGGTCCAGGAAACTATTAAGTTGGAAAGTTGTGGGTTAGAAGCAGCAACTAAATAATCAGTTCCGGCAATTGTGTTTGCATCGTTAAAGATAACAGCAGCATTTCCAGTAAAAGTTCCAAAGCCAGTACCGTTAATGGTTAATAAGTTGTTTGTAGGATCTAACATTGCACCTGCATTTACAGTTTCTGGTGTAAATGAACTTATAGATGGTGCAGATGTTTTATTGGCTAAATTTTGTTTTTGCTGATTTACATTAAATGTATTGTCTTTAATAACAAAAGATTGACCTGTTAGTTGCATAATTAATGGATATAAGTTGGTAGATATTCCATTATATACATTAAATGGGTCGGTTGCTTTGTCTTCTAAAATATTATAGTTTAAAAACCCTTGTGAGCTTGAATAAACTTCTAATAAACTATTATTTGTATTAGGAGATTTTAAATTAATAACATTGGGATGGCAGAAAAATATACCCTCTTGCCCCCAAACTAAGTCTAATAAATCACTTGCATGAATGGCATCGTTGCCTACTGAACCACCCTGAGTTAATACTTCTACAAAATCGGCAGCTACTTCTCCTTTAAAAACTTTGTAAATTTTTATTTTATTGGAAGTAAATATCATGGTATGTGCCGTATTCCAAAAAGAAGTTCTTTCTACTACTTTACCTTCAATAATTAAGGTAGAATTGGCAGCTTTTTCTTGAATTGATACAGGATAAAGTGCCTGAGCAAATAAACTTGTTAGTTGAAAAACTGCAAGAATAATGAGTAAAGATTTTTTTAACATAAATGTAATTTGTAGCAAAGATAAAATAATTTGTAAAATTTAGTATCCATATTGTAATTAGTTACTAACTAGTAATAAAGCTAGTATTTTGATACTTGAATAGCTTTTTATGCTGCATTATAAAGTATTGTATTTACCCATTTTTTAAATTGTTTACCAAATCTATATATTGTTGCATAGCAGTTTCTTTACTTAGTCCCTTTAATTTTGTCCAAGCTTCGTGTTTAAATTTAGCAACAAAATCGAATGGGTTAGATGGTGCATCTTCCTTATTATCTCCTTCTGTTGCCTGTTTATATAGGCTATAAAGTTGTAATAAAATTTCGTTGTTGGGTTTTTCTGTCAAAGTTTTACTGTTAGTAACAGCTAATTCAAATAATTGTTTTATATCCATATTGTTTTATTATTGTAATGATGATAATAAACTGACGCCTTCTTCTTTAATTGCAGCATCGTCGGCTGTTCTTAATGGAAGTTTTTTTAACTTTTGTAAAACTTCTATTGCTTTGGTAGGGTTGTTATCTTGTATATATGCTTTAGCAAGTTGTAAATAATTTATCATATAATATTGATCGTACAAACGGCATAGTTCTAAATTCTTAATGGCATCTTCTAAACTATACTTTGGCAATGTACCATAAAACAATTTAACAGCAGTTTTTTTAAGGCCAGATAAGTTAACCATTTCTAAATACCAATTACCTAAAATAAAATGTGCCTTTGCATGCTTGTTGTTCAGTTGAATTGCTTTTTCTGCAAATTGTTTTGTAGTATTAATGTAGGCTCCTAATGCTTTATTTTCTTTTTCTATTAAAATATAGTTACTATTTACTAGGGCAATAACATAGCAGGCATCTGCATGTGATGAATCTACCGAAAATGCTCTGTTTGCAAAGGAATTAGCAGATTCAAAGTATAATTTTTTATCTTTTAATGCAGGTAGCCTTGCCCCTATTGCAATACTTAGTTCAGATGCTTTTATGAGAGCTTTAAAATTATCCCCATATATAGTTAATACTTCTTTATATTTATTTAAAGCATCAACCTCTTTTAATTTAAATTCTAACTTTTCAGCTTCTTTAAGTAAAGAATCTATCTTTTGAGCATTGGTATTTTTAAAAATTATTATTAAACCAAAAGCAATAAAATACTTCCAAAATATTTTGTTCATGGTAATTTTAATAGAAACTTAATTTATAAATTACCTCTTAAATCTTGCTCTCTCTCTAAGGCTTCAAATAATGCTTTAAAATTTCCTTTACCAAAGCTTTTAGCTCCTTTTCGTTGTATAATTTCAAAAAATAAAGTAGGCCTATCTTCTAATGGTTTTGAAAAAATTTGTAATAAGTAGCCTTCTTCATCTCGGTCTATTAAAATGCCTAATTCACTTAGTGGTTTTAGGTCTTCATCAATTTTTCCAACTCTATCTAAAACTGTTTCATAATAGCTTGGTGGAATTTTTAAAAATTCTACCCCCCTATTTTGTAAATCTGTAACTGTTTCAATAATATTATTTGTTGCAATAGCTACGTGTTGTACACCTTCTCCATCATAAAAATCTAAATACTCTTCTACTTGGCTTTTTTTCTTGCCTTCTGCTGGTTCGTTGATAGGGAATTTTACAAATCCGTTTCCATTGCTCATTACTTTACTCATTAATGCTGAGTATTCTGTAGAAATATCGTTGTCATCAAAACTTAAAATATTTTTAAATCCTAAAACATCTTCATAAAACTTAACCCATGGGTTCATTTGATTCCAACCAACATTTCCTACACAATGATCTACATATAATAGTCCTGTACTTGCAGGGTTATAAGTTGAATTCCATTTTACATAGCCAGGCATAAATGCACCTTTGTAATTTTTTCTTTCAACAAAAATGTGTACTGTATCGCCATAAGTATGAATACCACTTAACACAACTTCTCCATCATTATCTTTTAAGGTAACAGGCTCTAAATAACTTTTACCGCCTCTTTTGGTTGTTTGATGCCATGCATCTGTAGCATCATCTACTCTTAATGCCAAAACCTTTACACCATCGCCATGTTTATAAATATGATCTGCAATGGGGTTATTTGTTTTTAAAGGAGTAGTAAGAACAAAAGTTAACTTGTTTTGACTAATTACATAGCTGGCTTTATCTTTTACACCTGTTTCTGGGCCAGCATAAGCCACACTTTGAAAACCAAAAGCAGTTTTATAGAAGTGAGCTGCTTGTTTGGCATTACCTACATAAAACTCTACATAATCGGTACCATGCAATGGTAAAAAATCATTTGCTGTTTGATCTGCAACTTTCCTTGCTACTGATGTTTCCATAATTGAAATAATATTAAAATAATAATTTAAAAAAGCGTGTCAAATGTAGTTTATTTAAGAATATTATACATGGATAAATAATTAAATTAACTTAAAAAAGCTGAATATGATTATACAAGTTTGTCAATTCAACTAAAAAAATTATTCTTCATTCTCATCTGCAAGTATTTCTCTAGTTTTAGTAAACTCATAGTAACTTAAAGTAGAAGTTATTGAACCTGTCATTCCACCTTCTTTTCTATTAAATAAACATTGATTATTTTCTCTTATAAAGAATTGGCAGAAAGGTTAATTATTACTGGCAAAGTGGTATCTATTATACTTTAAGTTCCATTATAACAGGTAGCATATAAATAACCCAAACCAAGTTTTTTATGAGATGCATCTAATCAGTATATATAATCTACAATTTGAAGCTGGTAAATAGAATAATTTACTTTTTTTGAATTAGACTTTCTAAAACATAATACACTGCCGGACAAAATGATGCATTTTTAAGTGTTAAATTGGTACGTTTTAATAACACATCTTCATCAGTATAGGGAAATCGTTTACAATCGCTAGGACGTTGCTCGTAAATAGTACAAGAATTATCTTTACCTAAAAAACTACAAGGAGCAGATTTTAGTACATAATCTCCATCAGTATCAATTGTTAGATAAGTATCTATAAAAATGCTTTCTTTTAGTTTTAAATGCTTACTAATTCTTTTAATATCAGTTGTTTTAAAACGTGGTGAATAGTTTTTACAACATGAAGCACATTGCAAACAATCTATTGTTTTAAAAGCTTCCTCATGTAATTGAGGCAGTTGCTTTATAAGCTTACTTTTATCTGCTTTTTGTAAAAAAAATTTATAACTCTTTTGATTTTCGGCACTTTTTTTCTGCCAATTTTCATTTATTTCAATTGCCATAGGCAAATGTATTTATTTAAACTAGTTAATCATTAATTTTCATTCTCACTTTATTATAAAATTGATTACTTTGTTTTATTATGGAGGCAGTTAAAGAAAATATTCTGTTACTAATTTCTACACCAATTTATTTAATAATTATTTGTATTGAATTACTTATATCTAACTATGGTAGTAGAAAATTGTATTCCTTAAAAGATACAGTTACCAATATTTATTTAATGCTATTAAATAGTATTATTGATTTAGCTTTTAGAAGCATTTATATTGGAGTTATTTTTACTTTTTTTTATAAATACAGAATAATTAATAATTGGCAATCAGCTATTTGGTATTGGCTTTTTTTATTATTAGCAGAAGATTTTTTATATTATTGGCTACATAGGTTTGATCATAAAATAAGATTTTTTTGGGCAGCTCATGTAACGCATCACTCTTCTCAAAAAATGAATTTTACAGTAGGTTTTCGTTCATCTGTTTTTCAGCCACTATATAGGTTTATTTATTTTATTCCATTACCCTTACTTGGTTTTAAACCTTTAGACATTGTATTTATGTATTCTGCTACTCAAATTTGGGGCATTTTTGTACATACCGAATTAGTTAGAAATATGGGTTGGTTAGAGTATATATTTGTTACACCATCTCATCATCGAGTACATCATGGAAGCAATGCAAAATACATTGATAAAAACATGGGAATGTTTTTAATTATTTGGGATAAACTTTTTGGTACATTTCAAAAAGAATTAGATAATAATGAGTATGAACCAATTAAATATGGTTTAACTACTGAAATTACCAACCCAAATGCAATGAATATTATTTTTCATGAATGGAACCAAATTCGTAAAGATTTGGCTCAGCCTAAATTATCCTTTAAACAAAAATGGCTTTATATTTTTGGGAAACCAGGGTATAAACACCATGATAAGAGTTGATTTTTTTGTAGAAATAAATTTTCTTTTTTTACATTTAATAACAACTTTTTCTATACCTATAACAATCAATTAAAAATAAAATAGGAACTCGTACATTTGCCGCAATTTTTTAAGACCTCACTATTTAAAAATATATTTTTTATGAACTTATTTAATCAGCAAAATAACGAATTTACTAACAGGCATATTGGAACAACAAATTCTACAGAAGTAGCTAAAATGTTACAAACAATTGGTATTGAAAGTATTGATGAGTTAGTTAATAAAACAGTGCCTACTGGCATTAGGTTAAACAACGAATTAAATACACCACCTGCAATTAGCGAGTTTGAATATTTAAATGAACTTAAATTAGTTGCAGCAAAAAATAAGGTTTTTAAAACTTATATTGGAAAAGGGTATTATAACACTATTACACCTAGTGTTATTTTAAGAAATGTTTTTGAAAATCCAGGCTGGTACACACAATATACTCCTTATCAGGCAGAAATTTCTCAGGGTAGATTAGAAAGTTTATTAAACTTTCAAACAATGGTTTGCGATTTAACAGGATTGCCATTAGCCAATGCTTCATTATTAGATGAAGGAACTGCTGCTGCAGAAGCCATGAACATGTTATTTAATGCTGCTGAAAGCGATTCAAAAAAGAAATTTTTTGTGGACGAAGCAATATTTCCTCAAACAATAGATGTTATAAAAACAAGGGCTATTCCTGTGCAAATTGAATTAGTTTTTGGAGATTATAAAAATGCAATAATTGATGAAAATTATTTTGGTGCAATTGTACAATATCCAAATAACAATGGCTCTATAGAAGATTATAGCAATTTTATTCAACAGGCTCATACAGTTGGTGCAGGTGTAGTAATGGCTACAGATTTATTAGCATTAACTTTATTAAAATCACCAGGAGAGCTAGGAGCTGATGTTGTTGTTGGTAATGCACAACGTTTTGGTGTTCCTATGGGCTTTGGCGGTCCACATGCAGGTTTTTTTGCAGCAAAAGAAGAGTTTAAACGTGGTATGCCTGGTAGAATAATTGGAGTAAGTATAGATGCACAAGGTAACAGAGCTTTACGTATGGCTTTACAAACAAGAGAGCAACATATTAAGAGAGAAAAAGCAACTAGTAATATTTGTACTGCTCAAGCTTTATTAGCCAATATGGCTGCTATGTATGCTGTTTATCATGGTGCACAGGGATTAAAAGATATTGCTACAAGAGTGGCAATGCTTACACAAGTTTTAAATAATTCATTAAATGAGTTAGGCTTTACTAATATCAATACTTGTTATTTTGATACTGTTATCATTAAAGCAGATAAAAACATTATTCAACCAATAGCAGAAAAAAATCAGATTAATTTTAGATATTTTTCCAACGGATTAATTGGAATTAGCCTTGATGAAACAACCACCCAAAAAGACGTTTTAGATATTGTGTATGTATTTGCAGAAAGTTTAGGAAAAGATGAAGCGGAAATTGAATTTGATAGTGATTTGGTATTAACCTCTATTCCAAATTTTGCAAAAAGAACTTCTAATTATTTAACACATCCAGTTTTTAATACCCATCATAGTGAAAGTCAAATGATGCGTTATATAAAACAATTAGAAAACAAAGATTTATCTCTTAATACTAGCATGATTTCATTAGGTAGCTGTACTATGAAATTAAATGCAGCAACAGAAATGATACCTGTTAGTTGGGCAGAGTTTGGTCAATTACATCCTTTCCTTCCAACAAATCAGTCAGAAGGGTATCAACAAATAATTCAAGAACTCTCCAGCTTTTTATGTGAAATTACAGGCTTTGATGCTTGTAGCCTTCAACCTAATAGTGGTGCACAAGGAGAATATGCAGGATTATTAACTATAATGGGTTATCATATTGCTAATAATAATGCTCATAAAAATGTGGTATTAATTCCAATTTCTGCACATGGCACAAACCCAGCTAGTGCAGTTTTAGCAGGTATGAAAGTAGTTGTAGTAAAAAGTAATGAAGATGGCACTATCGACATTTCTGATTTGAAAGCAAAAGCAGAACAATATAAAGATAATTTAGGAGCATTAATGGTTACTTACCCTAGTACTTATGGTGTATTTGAAGAAGGTATAAAAGAAATTTGTAGTATAGTACATGCAAATGGAGGACAAGTGTATATGGATGGAGCTAATATGAATGCTCAAGTGGGTTTAACATCTCCTGGAATTATTGGTGCAGATGTTTGCCATTTAAATTTACATAAAACTTTTGCAATACCACATGGTGGTGGTGGCCCAGGTGTTGGTCCTATTTGTGTTAAATCTCATTTAGCTAAATACTTACCTGGTCATGTTTCATTCAATAACAATGCAGTTGGGGCTGTTTCTGCTGCACCTTATGGCAGTGCTTCTATTTTATTAATTAGTTATGCATATATTAAGTTATTAGGAAATGTTGGAATTAAGAATGCTACCAAGTTTGCAATTTTAAATGCAAATTATATGAAAGCTAGATTAAACAACCACTACTCTATTTTATATACTGGTGCGAATGGCACTTGTGCACATGAGTTTATTGTAGATTTAAGACCATTTAAACAAACAGC